>Ga0105045_10000852_pt1 | contig 23759 bp, 17 predicted proteins | sample MAT02_FD_78089 | JGI IMG/M metagenome (GOLD analysis project Ga0105045, IMG submission 78089) | Freshwater microbial communities from Lake Fryxell liftoff mats and glacier meltwater in Antarctica - MAT-02 (megahit assembly) | ecosystem: Environmental > Aquatic > Freshwater > Ice > Liftoff... | reverse complement strand
CGTTGCCCCCACTCTTTGGCCAATTTATCCAAGTTGATGGGGCAGAATATCCCAAACGGTGACTTATTGCGATGTATGGCTAAACCAAATATATCATGATGTGGAACAAATTTATCCATTTTTGGCACGGGTTGCGATGTATGGCTATTTTGGAAAAACAGAGTTGGCGGCGGGGCAGGCGAGATCGATGCAGTGTGGTGTCCGGTGCGAGGCGGCGAGATGGTTTGGGATGGTTTGAGGCCGTTTTCGCGTTCGTGCCGAGATCATCATTTTTTCGTGGTGGTGACGATCTGGCAAGCGAGGCAAGACAATTTTACTGCGGCACGACCTCGATGCGCAATTTGATGGAACCGATCGAGCGAGTCACGAATTGCCGGGCTGCAATCTCGGTGGCAGCGATGAGTTTTGGCATGGCGCGATAGCCGGGACCTGCGTAGCGTGCGCGCTCGATCTTGCTGATGTACTCGTCGACATTCGGCCGACCGATCACATTGGCGAGCTGTTCCGAGTCGACCATAGAGTGTTTCGCAGCGAGCAGTGCTCGCTGTCCCAGTGTCAGTGTAGATTGCGAGTCGCGCAGCCACCAGACGTTGCAAACTTTGCAGATGGAGACGGGTTTGGTGATGGGCATGTCGGGGATGGTGAGGTCGTCGACGTAGGGTCGGCGTTCGACGGGCCGCATCCAATGGAATTTGTCCAGGCCGGTCTGCTTGGATTCGGTGGCCAGCACGCTCATGTAGCCGTTGCACTGGATGCATTGTTCATCTGTCAGCCGTTGGTGCTCTTCGATCATGTAGGGCTGGCATTTGCCGCAAGAAAAGCCATTGAGGCCGAACTGATGTGCCTCAAAGGTGGTCATGGCGCCGCACATGGGGCAGAGAGTGCACGTGTCGACGACCGAGGCCGAGACGCGATGCACGTAAATGTAGCCAACGACGGGCACCATGTCGATGGGGCATTCGTTGCACGGCAGCTTGAGCAGGCTCTTCATCAACAGCTGGGCCCAGCTGCGCATGGCGTCGTTCATTTTGGCCGCAATTTTGGCGTGCTCGGTGCTGGCGACCATCTCCCTTGAGCGCTTGAACTGCTCAATGGTGATGTCCAGCTGGCCGACCGAGTCTTTCTTTTGCGTCTGTTGCTGGCGTGCCGAAGAGTTTGCCGAGCTTTTGGGCATGACGCACGTGTACGTGTTGGTGGTCAGGTTCCAGCGCACGGGCTTGGTGCCAACCATCATGCCGCGAATAAAGGTGCGAATGTCAAAGCAGCACAGCATCGACGAGACAATAGCGTTGCGGGACGACAGCGACGTGTCGAGCTCGGGTCGCAGGCGGATGGCCAAGGCCTGGCGGCGAGCCGTGTCTTCGTCCAGCCGGATGTAGGCAGTGCGCCAGCGCAACGCCAGCAAGTGAAATATAATAAAGCAGAGATGGTAGTCGCTCTCGGACTCTTGGTACAGCCGGCGCACGTGTTCTTGGCCGCTCGCTGCCGTCAGAATGCCCTTCTGGTGTTGCGCAATCACCACGGCCATGCTGTCGGCGGAGGCCTGGCTGACGCCCATCGCCACGAGCCAGTGCTTGTCGAAATTCTTGTACGTCGGGATGCGTTTGACAAAGGCCTCCAGCGCAAACAGCAGCTTGGGCGTGGGCTCGAAATGTGAGCGCGGCATCTTTTCGCAGCGCTGGATGCACACCGCGATCATCAGTGTGAGGGACACCTCGCGAAAGCAGTCACTAAAGAACTGAAAGGGGTGGGCGGGCGGCTTGTGGAAGGTGTGCCACTGCAGCGCCGAGTTGAAGCAAAGCGTCGCCGCATTGTCGTAGGCCCAGATGCTAAAGCGCGAGCCCTGCATTTGTTGCCGGGCACTGTTGCATTGCTCGGTGACCGATCGCTCGAATTCCGTGTATTTCGGATACACGGCGAGGATGTACCATCGCAGGGGCGTCTGCGGGCACATGGTCACGTAGTTCTCGCGCAGCGCCGTGAAGAACATGCGCTCGATCGAGTCGGTGTGTGTTTCCGGCAGTTTCTGGTTCTTGCGCACGCCGCCGGCCCCGCCACGTCCCTTGCCCTTTGGGCCCGAGGCACCGGGGGCGGCAGGATTGAAGATGGTGATTTCCTTGGATTCAAAGAATGAACCAAAGAGGCGGCCGCGCAGTTGGGCATCCGATTGCCACAGCACATAGCAGTCTAGCCAGACATCGTAGCTGGCCGAGATCAGTGCTTGCGGGTACATGCCACAGATGTTGGCCACCAGGCATTCGGTGGCAAAATTGGTGAAATCGGGCCGATTGACTGCGTCGCGGAAGGCGGTCGAAAAGTCCATCGCCGTCAGGCTGTCGGGCACCACCTGGGCCATGACGCGCGTGTAGTGGGTCATGCGATCGCGCGGCGAGCTGTGCGCAAACTGCACGTCGGCCTGATACGAAGCAGTCGATATCATGGTCTCGGCGCAGATGGACATTTCGCAAAACTCGGAAATCGGGTTGGCCAGCAGCGCCCCGCGGCACAGGTCGTCGGTGACGCATCCGCCAGTCAGCAAGGCCATCACCAGCGGCGAGTGCGCAGACATGAAACGCTTGAGTGCTTGCGCAGCCTGCGAGAGGCGGCGTTGCTCGGCATAACATTCTACGGCTTGCGGATCGATCGGAGGCATCGACGCAACGCGCGGAATCACATCTCGCACCAGATCCACCACGCCGCCACGATCGGCAGCGCCACCATAGAGGCCCTCGCGCGTGGGATGGTCTTTGCCGCGCACTACCTGAACAATGCGAGAGACGAGCTCGGCGTCCCAGTTCTCGGCGAGAAACGCGCATGGCTTGTTGGCAATGACGCCCAGGCGCGAGGCGAGGTCGTCCAGCAAGCGCAGAACAGCCTGCAGGGTGCGAAATGCGATGTTGATTCGCATAACAATCGCGCGCCAGATGGTCGTGCTTGGGCCACGCAACTCCAGCATTTCATGCAAGTGCCGGTTGTACAGCGCGATGGCCTCGGTGCGGTCGCGCGAAAAGCGGCCAATCCCCTTCAAGCTGTATCCAAAGTCCTGCAGGTCCAACACGTGGTCCGGCGAAATTGGGGGGTCCGAATCCGAGTCCGGGGCCGGGGCGAGCTTCCAGGAGAGGGGACTCGCCGACAGAGTGGGGATCCAGTCGGCGGGATGCGGCGCCGGCTGTTGCACCTCCTCTTCCACGGCGGCAAGGCTCTTGTTAAACGGACAGAAAGTGGCTTGGAACAAGCTTGAGTAGGTGGGATAGGGGATGGGGCGCTTTTTACGTGACACTGCTTTCGCAGCTGCCACCTGCGCGGCAGCAACTGCTGGTGAGTCATAATCGGACTCATTGGGCAATTTTGGTCCCAACGTATCTTTGATGATGCTCGATGGCGGGACTGCGCGGACTGCCTTGACGGTGGGCTTGTAGGTGGCGGCATCGGCGCCCTCGAATGCGAAGTGCGCGTCGCCGTCCATCTTGAGATTGATGATCTCCAGCACGCCATCGCGTCCCGGCTCAAAGAGGCGCTGATCGCTGCAGTCGCGGTCATTGCCCAGCGGCGAATTGAAAAACTCAAACAGCCCGTGCAGGTAGGTGCGATAGGCTTCCATTTGGCGACGGATGCGCGGGATCCGCATCTTATCCACGACGGTGCTCGAGTGCAGCTTGCCGGCCAACTCTACGGGATACTCACTGGTCATCAGGTACTCGACGAGGTTGCGGCGCAGCAGCACAAGCCACATGTAGGTGTGGCTCTCGAACGGGCAGCTCTTCTCCACGCGCGCGGGGTTGGAAAACTCAATGTTCACCATGGTGCCCGCCTGCATGCCCAGCAGATCTTTGACGACATACTCGATGTTGCCCTGGTACTTTGCGGCCTGCTGCACCAGGATGGCGCGCGCCACCTCCAGCTCGCCAAAGCAAATTGCCCAGACCACCTCCTGGTACGTGGCGCTGGCATTGGGCAGCAACAGCTTGGGCTGGTCCACGTGCCAAACGTTCTTCATCGCGAAGAGGCGGCCCTCGACGATCAGCTTGGCCGAAAACGAGCGTCGCAGGGAAATTGGCCACGCCGCCGTGGTGCCCATGCTCTCTTGCGAATCGCAGATCTCGAGCGTGTCTACCTCGCTCATGTGTGCCGGATTGATGAGCTGGTCGCGCAGGATGTCCCCGAGGCGCGGAATCTCGGCATATGCCACCGCGTGGATGCCTCCCGCCGCCAGATTCACCGAGTCGGGGCACTGCGTGGCGCCGTAGATCAGCGAGCCGTCTTCGGCCAGCGCCTTGACGGTAATGCTTTCCCAGATGACATCGACGCCATTCGACGCCATGCCGTTGGGCACGAACACATCCACGTCCACCGCGTGGTAGTGGTTGAGGTTGAACGTATGCAGCGGCTGCGTGCACTCGGGACTTGCCGCACTAAAAGCCCGGTCGTTCCAACCGCCCGGGCCGCGCGGATGATAGAAGGGGATGCGAGCCGTGGTGCCGGGGTAGCTGCCGTCCGACATGATCGTTGCCAGCATGTTGGCCAAGCACAGCAGGCAAGCGTAGCACAGCTTGTGGCGAAACTCTTCGGCCGGCACCTTCCCCGTGGCCTCGAAATGTGCGCGTTGCTTGCGGGTCAGGTAGACACAGAGCGGCGCGCCTTCTGCAAGGTTCATGCCAAAGCAGGGCGACTGGCGACACTTTGGCACCGAGCCGTACGACTCGAGCACCATCACTTGCGAGATGTGCTTGCTGCTGAGCGCCTCGGCTTGGAACGGTCCGAGATCTTCTTCGTCGCGGAAAAAATCCAGCGCTTTCATTGCAAGCTGCGCCGCCGTCAGATCGGACAGACTGCGGGGCAATTCGCTCCAGGGGCGCTGGCTGGCCGAGGAGGGCTGTGGTGGCGAGACGGCCGCGGCTGCGGCAGCCGACGACTGCGATCCGGGCGTGGGCAAAATGCGAAAGGCAGTCAGAATGTCGCAGAGCGGGCGGGCCGTGTCAAAGGGCGCAGCTGCGCGCACAGCAAGCACGCGGGTCGGATCGACATCGGACTGCTGACTCGCATCCAAAATTTGGCGGTTTCGGGCATCGAAAACACCGTCCAGACCCTTGATCATCTCGCGACGCTCGCCGTCTGCCGATCGCTTGTTTCCCGACATGTTCGCGAGGGGGCACAAAAAACGCGGAAAGAGGGGCCGATATTAAAATCGAAAATGGTCACCGGGTTTCAAGTGTTATATAGTGGAGCGGCAAAATTTCGAGGCGCCCACTGGCAAGAAAAGTTTCTAAACTTGCTCAATTTAAGATTGTTGCAAAAGTTTTATGTCCCACAAAACTTTTCGCCATTCCATGGCGTCGCCGTCGTACCACGAAGTCAAGCGTGCGCTGGATCACGCAACCGAGACCGATTGCCCAGAGATGCTGCGCTTGGCCCAATGCATTTTTGGCGCGTCGCCGTACTCAATGAGCAATTTGGCAAAGCTGTTCTACACGATGTGCCACAATCCGATCGAGTTTGGCCAGACGCATCGCCGCTTCTATCAGGCGCTGGCCAGTGCCGATGCTTTTGAAGACTGGTCGTCTGCGTGCCAAGAGCCGATGGTGCAGATCCACGCGTCGATCTTCAACACGGGCGAGGAGCCGGCTCGCAGGGCAGACATGTGTCACACCGCCTTCAAGCTGACCCCCTTCATGGTGGGCATGTGCACACTGTTGCTGTCCGAGCAGCTGCAGAATTTTGCCGAGTGGATTACGGCAATTCCGCTGCGCATTGCCTCGGCCTTTCTGTTTTACACAGAGAACGTGCACATGTCGGTGTTTCCGGCGCGCCGCTGGATGATCGATCGCCTCTTGGTGCCCGGCAGCTACGACGCCAATTTGTGGATGACTACCGACACGGCCAATGCGCTGGTGCAGTCCGAGTACACACTCGAACTTGCCTACATGCCCAGCTGTGAGTTTGGCATTGAGCAACCGCGCAACATGAATCCCTCGGTGATTATGACAATGCACCAGCTCGAAATGGCCAACCCCACCAGCGTGTGCTCGACGCTGTCTGCGCCCGACACGGAGATTCGCGACGACGACCTCAAGCGCGACAAGTACATCGGCGTGATGGTGCCACTGATAATGAATCGCCTGTTGCCATTCAACGATCCGGCATTTCCTTGCGTCGACATTGATTCCAAAGTGAGCTGGATTCGCAGGCACATGGAGCTGACGATGTGGATGCTGGGCGGCTACTCGGTGGGCACGTGCCTCGACATGATTGCGCGAACGATCTCGCCCGAGACCCTGTGCCAGCTGCAGTCGATTGTCGAGGAGATGCGCGCCTACATGCTCAAGTTGCCCGGCCAGGCCGTGGATCCCTTTATGAAGCACATTGCCAGCTGCACATCGCAGACGCTCAACACGCAAGCGGGCATTGTGGGCATTTGCCAGCTGCTGACCAAGGCGTCGCGCAAGCGGGCCGGCCTCACGCCGCGCTACGTCGGCACACGCGAAATCCCCTTTTTTGATTTTGTCACTGGACTGATGCGCGACTTTCAGCTCGGCCAGCTGCACTCGCTGAACAAGTGGTGCGCAAATGTGCACAAGGCCCACAACTTTCTGCCCAACATCGATACGATGTTGCGGCAGGGCCCCAGCGGCGAGTACTCTGCCATGATGAATCGCGGTATCTCGGTGTGGCGATTCCCGCCCAGCGTTCACCGCGCGCGTCTGGCCTGGTCGGTGGATCTGCTATGCACACTTACGCCCGGATTGCCGTCGGTCGACAAGCTCTCGGTACTGGTGGGCTACGACAACATCGGCGGCTACCTGGTGATCCCGCGCCCGCTGATGGCCCTGCTGAGAATGCGCATGATCGTGCTCTCGCTGGTCTCGTCTACTTTTGGAAAAACTACGGCCTGTTACCCCGTGCTTGTGCAGCTGCTCGTGTGCAATTACGTGGACCCCGACAAGCCTCACGACGACTCTGAGCCGTTTGCCAGGCTCCTCGGCGACCCCATCGACGACTATGCCCGATTCTGCGTGGCGGCAGTCGTGGCCCACTGGCTGCGCATCCCCAAGCGCGGCACCAACTCGAACAGCGGCGAGTACGAGGGCATGCCCGAGATGGGCAGTTTTGCCGCAAAGATCTACCAGCAGCTGCACAACGTCGCCGAGATGCTGTTTCGCCCAGTCCACAACCATCCGGCGGCGTCGGCAGGAAGTTCTTCGTCCTCTGCTTGCCCCAAGCCTCTCAATGTCACCGAGCACATGCCGCAACTCAACGCACTGCGCTCCTTCATTATGATTGCCAGCTCGCACTACTTTCCCCTGTCGGTCATCAACGCAATGGCCAACACCGAATATCGGGCCGATCAATCGACCGATCCCGAGTGTCTGGCGCGCTTCGACGATCTGATTGATGCGATGCGCGCACTTTCAACGATTTACGCGCCCAAGTCGGAAGAGTCGCCCGACTACGATCTAGTTTCCGAGTGGAGCACGTCGGGCGGATCAACAAAGCGCAGCTCTCCCAGCCCAGTCCCCAGCACAAAGCGCCCGCGCGGTCGGCCCATGTCGTCTGCGCGATCGTCCGAGATGGCAAGCGCTGCCAAGAAAAGTCTGTACCACGACAACAAATGCCTGGTGGGCAGCACCAACGGCGTAACCACCCAGCAGTTTTTGTCTGCACTCAGCCCAACCAACCAGCTGCGCGCTTGCACCGACGACACCTCGCGAAATGCACTGCTGAACGCCATGGTCTACGAGTTTTGCATTGCCAATGGGCGCGACGATTGGCTGCTGGCATTTTCCGTGCCCACGCGAGTGGCGGTGGACGACTATGCCCGCGCCTTGTATCAGTGCACCATCGACTCGCTGGACATGTGGCGTCACAGCAGTGACTGCATTCGCCAGGGTCTGCAGGAGCAAAGGCACCGCCCAACGCAAGACCGCTACCGGCTGCTCTCTTGCTTTGTGCCCAGCGCCGACTCGCCGCCGCAAAAGTTTGACATGCTGGTCGACGTGCTGAGCTCGCTAGAGTTTTCGGTTTGTCAAAAGCAAGGCGCCAAGACCAAGAATTCACGCCACAGCGCAAAGCACATCCACGACAACGAGCGCACTCCAGCTGCCCAGACTGCCGAAATTAATCAGCACATGGCAACGTACTACTCAACCCGCGCCAGTGGTGCGTTTCCCATGCCCGTGTCCTGCAGCATGACCCAGGAGGACGAGATTTGCGTGGTTGAGCTGCTGAACAGTTTTCTGCTGATCGACATCTCCTCTGACCAGCACAGTCAGGTGACGCTCGCCAAGGACGCGGCGGCAGCGCTGAACACCGAGCGCACCATGCTCGCCTCGAATCGCAAGCATCTGGTGGGGCCGATGCTCTTGAGCACGCTAAGCACGTTTGGCCCTTTCTTTCCCACCACCTCTGCGATCCGCAGCCGCCCCGACAGCACCCTGCTGTTCCGCCAAATTGTGCAACAGCAGGCCAGCCAAAAAGTTGCGGCAGCCTCGGCCGCGCTGCTGCCCGACGACAAGCAACCCGGCCTCTAGAGGGGACTATACTATAAAAAACCAAATTGTTTAGTTGTTTGCAAACCAAAGCACAATGGCCGCCCAGCTGATGTGCTGCCGCGATGGCTGCAACGCGCCCATGACACACCGCGAGGTTGCCAGCGAAATTCCGCTGTGTGCCAGCCACGTTGGCGTGCAAGTCAGCATGCTGGACAGTGCCTACTCGGTGCGCGAGGGCAACATGGTTTTCTCGCGCTACGTGGAGCTGCTGGGCGCCGCCAGCGACCGGCGGATCAACTCGGGCGCCCAAGAGGTCGTGCTCGCCAAGCTGCGCAGTGCCGCCATCGACTTGGCCGTGTGGCTGCTCACCAAGGTGCCCAGCCCTGCCGTGATCTCCATTCCCGAGCAGAACGAGCTCAGCCAGGAGATGATCCGCGCCGTCGAGTCTGCCACCGCGGCGGCCGTGAAGCTCGCGCGCGATCGCCAGACTGCCCCGGAGAAAGCCTCCACCAACGACTACGTGGCCGCCATGAACGACGTGTGGACCCGGATCCAGAAGATGTTGGCGCGCATCAGCCCCGCACGCTCGCGCGCTCTCGAACCTGCGCGGGTCAGCTACACACGCATGGTGGTGGCCATTATCAAGCAGATCCTGGGCAAGAGCGACCCGTACGCCGACGCTGCGCAGCTTGCACGAGCGGCCGGCGCGGACCTGGACACTGCCTTCGAGACCCCGGACCAGTTTGAGTAAAAAAGTAAACAAGATTTTATTCTTCTGAATGGCTGAATCGCCCAAAATCCGGCACGGTTGGGATCGTCTTGCCGGCAACCACCACGCTGCGGTTGATCCTGCGCGGCGGCGGCGAGGCAGGAATCGCTGCAGGGAATGCATCCCACACAAAGGACACGGGCTCGTCGTCCAGCTCGCGGGCAGTGCGCGACATACTCAACGGGCTGGAGACCTTTGGTCGGCTGTCACCCATGGTCGGCAACAGGGTGCGCGCGATCGAAGGTGCGCCGGGGCACACGCGGCTGCCGCTCGCAGAGGTGGGCGTGCCAAACAGCGGGTTGTGCGAAACTTGTGCGCCGGCCATTGTCCGAGAGATGATTGAAAGCTGGGCAGTGGAAGATTAAAATATGAGCCAAAAATTGTTGGGGCTGGCCTATTTTAAAGCAAATGGACTGCCCCAATTCCCGGAGGAAATTCATCCGGAAGTATTTAGGAAATCAACGGGTCGCCGCGAGCTATAAAATGCACAAGGTGCGGTCCATTTTTATCTGCACCAAGATCTACACAAGCGCCCGCGCCTTCATCATCACCAACCCCCATTCCGCACCACTTGCACAATCAACAACAACAACACTATTCGCGGTGCGCTTCTAGAGCTGTCCGCGACGGCTGACGCCAACCCGCGCAACGCGAAGGGTTTGCCCCGTCTTTTCGGCAAAGCCACCATCATGTCCATGACTCAACGAGACGTCACATCGCTGATCCGCGTTGCTATGGCCTCCGACGAGGCCGCGATCCGCTCGCATTATGACGAATTTCGCCATCTGGTGTGCTCGATGAATGGTGGCGCAAAGCGAATCGCCGAAGACATTACGCGCTTTGGCCTAGTAGAGCGCACGCCCAGGAATCCGCAGGGCAATGAGCACGCTCGTAGCATTGCTCACATCATCAAGAACGACGAGCACTCTGAATCCGATCCGACCGTACCGCGAATCCGCAAGCTATCTTGCGTTCGCATCGGGTTGCTCGTAACGACGCACTATCGCCACGAACTCCCATATCTCAACGAAACGGGTCTGCCTGCCGACATCGCAACGAACGCCTGGACGGCTGTCGAGATAGCACGCCTGCGAGAGCGATTCGGCCAGTCGAGTGCTGATTTGACTGAAGAATTCGGCGACGATAGCGACGATAGCGACGATAGCAGCTACGATGACAGCTACGATGACAGCTACGATGACAGCTACGAAGGCAGTAGCTCGATTTCGGCTGCTTCGGCTGCTTCGGCCGCACCCCCAGCGCTTGCGCATAAGGGGAATGAGCCCAAGACACACCAGCACCCGAAGGACATTTCGCCCACAAAACCACAACAAACCGAGGCCGCTCACCAAGCGCGCCACTCTCGCATCCTTGGCGCGGGCGCGACCCCACCCACCACTACCCACAATACCAACAAACAGACTGCGACTCCTACTCAGAAATCTGGCGGCACGCCTGCGCCTGTACATTATACCGACTCCTCCACCATCTACGACGGCCCCATTGCCGATCTCCTGTCCATTTTAGAGTCTATCACGAACCGAGACGAGCGCGCGGTCATCCAGGGCGAGCTTGCCCAGCTGATCGCCGCGGCCAAAGCCGAGCTTGCCCCGCGCGAGCCCGACTATGGCGTTTTTGCTTCGTCCATCAAGAGCCTCGCGACCTCCAAGGAGCACGCCGATCCCGCGCTGATCGAATCCATCGACGCGCGCATCGCCTCCCTCAAGAAGGCCGCGGCTCGCATTGCTGCAAAGTAATTGCGCCCCCACGTCCGCCAGTCTGTCAGTTCACTCTTTGCGAGTTGTGGCTCGTGAATAGTAGTAAATTTTTGGCATTCAAAAAAATTATTGTCCCACGGGTCCGCTGTTTATCTCTGGATTAGGACGTGTTTCGGCCTGATAAGGCGTACGGTTTGCCACGGTCAGGTCACCATATTTTCAACAATCCCGCCGCACATGTCTCTCTCACCTCGCGGCGATCGCAGCCCCATTGCCAGCCCCGAGACCAGTCTTGTTTGCGTTGGACCGCCTGTAGTCTTCGGCCTGCCGGCGCTCGCTGTGCAAATTGATGCGATCACTCCGTCCGGCAGCGGCGGCTTGTTTCTGGAGTATGCTGTTAGCTTCCAGTCGTGCAAGGGCACCGAGACCAAGCGCATTTTTTATTCGCAGATAAGCATCATTGGGGAAGAGATTGCACCACTGACGCTCTCAGATCACCACCTCTCGGAAACGTTTGTGCACGCCACCGGCCGCCAATGGCACAAAATGAGCTCGTACGAGGCTGCGTGCGAAATTCTGGCGCAGCAGCTTGCCATGGCGGACGAGGATCGCCGGTTTATTACGCTCACGATCATCGATCCCCAGGCCAGCACGAGATTTGTCGATCTGCTGCGAAAGCAACCGGGCAAATGCATGATCGTGCTGCGTAACCCGATCCCGCGGCGCGGGCCCGAGCTTGCCGCGTCGCCCTCCCCGCTGTTTTTCAAATAAATCAGTGTTTACTCGTCTGTGTGTTAAGACATGCCCATTGCGTTGAACCGTGCCTCCTCGCCGTCTTCGGACACGTAGAACCAGAAGAGCGCGCCGGCCCCAACCAGCGTGATAAAGTGTGCCATCATCAGGCCACCCACGAGCGGGTTGGGATCGGTTGTGACCTTGATGCGCACGGGAATGGGGCTGGGACTCGGCGTTGGCGATGAGAAAATACCGCGCTGGTGTGGCGGTGGGCCGTAGCCCTTTGGTACCACGGTCACAACATGATCGGGTGGGGCGAACCAAACAAAAAACACCATCACTGCGCCGGCAATGAGGCCAATGATCGTGAACAGGCCAAAGAAGATGAGGCGGCCAGTGATGTGGTTCTCGAGGATGTCTTCTTCCCCAAAGGTGGCCTTCTTGGGGAAGCGGAACAGGAAAAGCAGCCCGCACATCATGAACAGCCCAGGAACCCATTCGTAGCCCCGGAATCTGTTTGACGAGCCCGGACCGCTACTTGCAAGGCCGGCCGACACGCCAAACAGGCCCCAGCTCAAGCCCATGAGCAGCAGTCCCAGCAAGACCAGGTACCGCCCACCGGAACAGCCGCGGCACTTGACCATTGCGAATTGAGAATGCCATACTAGCCCAAACTTTAATAACTACGCCAAAAGCATTTTACCGAGGGGCCACGATGGACGTGTGCAAGAAGGGACCGTGCATATTGGCCAGCCACACGTCGGGCTTCATCAGCGGAGTGGCGCGATAGTCGGCAATGATCCGATACAGCACCGACGTGCGCAGCACCGAAAACACCTTGATTCGCGCCGTGCGGCCCGTCGAGCCAAAGCCAAACATCTTGGCCAGCACAGAGACGATCTGCATGTGGCGGTTGTGCGTCGCAATGATCTGCGGAGCGCAATCGCTGCAGTGGTTGTTGTAGTAAAGAAAAATCATGTAGATTTGCTTGAGCGCGTAGAGCGGCGTGCCGGTCGTTACGACCCGTTCGCTCTTGTCGCACTCAAAGGCGGCCGCGCTCATGGTGGTATTTTGCTTGATGTTCTCGTAGAGGATTGTCATCGTCTCGGCGTCGTGAGGGTCGAGATGCACCACCTTGCGCTGCTGAAATTCGGGCAGCTTTGGCAGATTGTCGCCGCGATGCGCACCGACAACCATGGTCTCGGGCAGCGGGGTGGACATCGTGCGCAAGATGTGGCGAAGCTCGCCGACCGGCGCTGGGCTCGCCTGCGACACGAGCTTGCCGGAGTGAGCGATGCGGTACATCGAGCGCATATTGAAGAAGTTGACGCTGTTGCAGGAGCGCCAGGGCAAGTTCAATTCCGAGATGCGCGTGCGCCGCTGGCTGCGCTCCGAATTGCCGCCGGGCGTCCTTTTCTTGCCAGGCAGGGTCTCCCGGCTGGCAAGCCCGGTGGTGTTGATCTCGGTCTGGCGCAGCTTGAGCAGCTCGGCAATCTCGGTCAGCTTTTTGCTGGTGTATTTGATGAGGATGGCCTGGCGACGGCGCATGCGCGATTTGACGTGGTTCGACTTGCACTTGTGGGAGCGCTTCTTGCGCGCCTTGGAAGCGTCGGCGTCGGGCTTGGGCTCGTCGTCGCCATCATCGTCGCTGTCGTCCTCCTGGATGGCAGAGTCGTCGTCGTCGGCCAGAGCTGCAGGGGCCTCTGCAAGTGACTCTGCGGGTCTCTTGGTGCCGCCCTTTCCCTTGGCAGGCGACTTCTTTGGCTTGCTGTCGACGTGCATTGCTTGCACATCCGATTGGGCAGAAGACGACTCATCGTCGGCGGCGCGCGGGATGATCGGCTCGCTGGAATCCTCGGCATTTGGCTCGTCGTCGTCTGCTTTCGGCACTGTCGGATTTTTGGCAGTGATCTTGTAGGGCATGCCGCCGTCCAGCATGCTGGTCCAGTGCTCGCCAAATTCGAGAGACTGGGCATCGAGTGTGATGGCTCGGCTGTAGCCCATCAGCGTGGCGCGAGGATCGTTGACGCTATCGGGCAAAACCAGCGAGGGCGACGGATACACACCGAGGTCGATAGTCTGCAACAGGGTGGCCGTATTTGCGGCCACAAGGCTTGGCATGATGTGTGCCACGAACAGGTAGCGCGTCACCATCACAGCCAGCAAAACCTGCGCACCCGCAACCGGGTAGGACAGATGCATAGATTCGCTAGAGTCGGTGAGCAGTCGGCGGGCCGCGATCATGCAGTCGCTGTGCAAGAAGCGGCGGGCGGCATAATAGGCAAACTGCACGCGATCGTGGCGATCGTTGGTCTCCAGGCCGCGGCCGGTCTGCTCGGGTGCGCGAGCCATCGCGGTCTTGGTCTTGCCCGTGTGGTAGACAGGGTAGAGCAGATCAAACTGGTCGTACTCTTGGCGATCGATGACGTGGCGCACGTTGGTCGGCACGAGCGGCAGGAACGAGCCCACGGCCACCGCCTCGGGGCAGGCGGCGTAGCGCACCATCGAGTTGCCGGCGTCGTAAAACACGCCCACGCTGTAGTAGCGCAGCGGCAGATACTTCTTCATCATGTGCATGAAATGCGCACAGCATAGCTTCTCGGCGCGATCCAGCCACTCGTGCGATGCAGCCGGGTGCGCGCGCATAAACGCCTTGGCAAAGCGGTCCACGTTGATGATGCACAGCTTCTCGACGATCGCCTCGGCCGTGTTGTGCACCATGCGCAACATGCGGCGATACTCGCGAGAATCCAGCTCGCTGACCAGCTTCTCGATCTTGGGCCGCTCGAGTGTCAGGTCGGTGGGATAGGGCACACACATGGTGTCCGCCACGCTCGGCAGGCGAAAGTTCACGATCCACGCAGACAGCGCCTGGATCCACGAGCGCACCAGGCTCTTGGCCAGCTCGCGGTTGGTAATGTCCACGTTGACCAGCCCGGCGGCCATGTTGTCCTCCAGCGTGTGCGAGTAAGCTTCGTGCAGCGTGCCGCACACCCACGGCATGCCAATGCCAGTGATGCGATCGGTGTACTCTTCGAGCGAGGCACGCGCCGTGCCGTAATTTGCCTTGTAGAGCGGAAGACTGGGGTTGAACAGCACTGCCGACAGCGAGCCCAGGGCGATCGAGCACTGCGGCTCGACTTCGCGACGCAGCGAGGCCACCGCATCGTCGGCTTCCGAAAAGATTGCGCTCGCGCTGCGGAAGAACACGACCACGCGCGAGGTCTCGTCAACGGTCAGCGTGTCCAGATTGACGGTCACAGGCTCGGTGGAGCAGCCGTTGACTGGCGCCCACGTCGCATTCATCAGCGACGAGGAATTGCCGGCCGCGTCCGACAAAGCTTGCGGGCGGGCCACCCCCGCCACATTGCTGCAGGTCACCGGCACCGGGATGGCCGGCTCTTCGGCGGCATAGCGCGTGTGGAAGTTGTCCTTGAAGCGCTCGTGGTAGTTGAGCAGCTTGTGCAAGGTCTCGCTGCCCTGGGACATCGACGAAGAATTGCTCATCTTTTCCGCTTTTGGGTGGTGGTGCTAGGGATTAAGAATTATGGCAAAATTGAAAAACTCTGAAACTTTTTATAGAGCCGTCCTCGCCGTTCTAAATCCCGGAAATTCTGATATTTACGCAGACCCGACTGCGCAAACTAACCCGATGTATCCCGACGGCCGCCAGCCCTTGCGCTCTCCCGAGCAGAATGCACGCGCGACGCACCATCTGGTGTTGATCAGCAAGCGTGTCTCGTCTGCAGTTTTGGCTCTGGTCATTCTGATCGCCGTGTACACAGTGCTAACACTACTTGTTTATACCAAACCGGTGCTCGGCTGACCCTGCGATCGGCACGGCTCACTGCGCTTTCTTGAGGCGGCTGGCGCGTTTTGCCCGCCACGCTGCACCAATGCAGTTGAAGAGGAAAATAAAAACAAAAATCAGTGACAAAAACAGCGCCATCTTGAGTGCGGTTTCGCGGCGATGCGGCGGCAGAGAGCACGGCGCGTGGTACCACGCGCGACCCTTGGCGATCAGGCCCAGCGCAATCTCGTAGGGCGAGGCATCGCGCGTAGGAGGAATATTGCCCGACGAGTGTGGCCTGTGTGCGCGATGATGCTGCGCGCCAGACGATGAGGCGGCGTTGCTGGCCGATGCCTGGAAGACCGGAGGCAATGGCCTGCCTGGCTGTGCAGGGGCGCCGTGCGTTGCCATCGCAAAAAAAACTGTTGCCACAAGCCCAAAAAAGGTCGTTTAATATTTTACAAATTTAATTAAAAGCCAAACCCGGCCCGGATGTGCAGCGCAACCGGTGCTGGCAGGGGTCGCGCAGCAGGCGCAATGGTGGCGTACTTTATGGGCGCATCCATACTCTTGATGACGTCCACGGGCAGCGTCTGCGTCATCTGATCGCGATAGAGTAACATCACAATCAGAACAATAAACAGCGAGGGCATCACCAGGCTCTCGAGGCCGAACAGGCCTCGCGATGGTCCGTTGAACAGCCAATCGGCAACAATCCTCGCAAGCAGGCCCGTAGTGTAGGCGCCGGCGATCAGCATCAGCTTGCGCGAGAGCTGCACCAGCCACGGTCGCCACTTCATGTTTGGCCTGCCCAGATACTCGGACACGTGCGCAATGGCCAACCCGATCGCCGCGGTGAGCACAATATACACCAAATAGTCTGCGCTGGTGCTGAGCTGCGCCTGGTGCAAAATGCCAAACATAAAGGCCAGCATGCTGATAATGTTGTCTGTGTACTGGACGAGTGCCGAGTTGACCAGAACCGAGGTGCTGTAGGCCTCTTGCAGATCGAGACTTTCCACGATGGGCACAGCTTGCTCGATGAGTTTCTCGTGCATTGGCAGCACCGGCGCTGCGTCTGCCATTACCGATTTCGCAAACAAATACATTGCACAGACCCGCCATTCTTTTATATTTCGTTTACTGCTTTTTGCGCGCTTGTGCCTGCTCGCGCAGATGCTGGATGGAGGCGGTTGGCTTGAACACGGCCAAGAGAAATGCCCCTGCGATTGCCACGCCGATCAACATTAAGAGGACAAAAGTCGTTGACATCGGGACGGGAAAATTGAAAAATGATCTCAATTTATTTTGCAAAAAACAGACAAGTCTAGGCATCGGCATCGGCTCCAAACTCGTCGCCTTGGGTGACATTTCCGTCGTCGTCCACGGTGACAACGACGCGCTGACTGCCGTCGTTGTCTGTCTCCACATTGCTTTTGGCAACTTTCAAGGAGGTGCTGCCGGCTGGCATGATGGTGTAGGCGGGCGTGTTGCGCAAATTTCTGGGCGTGCGGACGCTGTCGCGGGCGATGCGCTCGGCATCGTTCATGCCCAGATCCGGGTCGATCGGATCGACGGTCAGGCGCGTCTTGAACTGGGCTGCCAGCGCCGTGGGGTACTGCAGCACGAGTCCCAGGCGAGCGAAATTCCATGCCTTGCCTCGGCGGCGGCGCAGCTCGGTGTAGGAAATGCTGGTGGATCTGCCCTGGTTGTCGATGACCTGCACCAGATCCGACTCGATCAGGACGGACTCGACGGCCAGGGCCATGCGCACGACCATGATCTCGGGCACCGCCCAGGCCCCCGCAGAGAACGGCTCGCTGGGATTCGGGCCCCACGGCATCAGCTTGTTGACCAGGTAGCGCATGCGCACGGTGCCGTCCTTGTCGACGACCATCAGTGACGCGTAGGAGAGGCCCACGCCAAACCCGCTGTAGCGCACAAAGACGGGAATGCCAAAGTCGAAATGCACCCAGGTCATCACGTCGGTGGCGACCACGGGCTCGGGGCGCAGCTGGGCGCGCGGTCCCGACAGACTCTGGAACAGGGCCATCGAGAAAATATTGAACCAGCGGAAAATGCTCATGATGCCGCCCTTGCGAGAGCGCGCGTCAATCAGAGCGCCCTGCCGCGAGGCGGTCGCCGCACGCAACTCTGGGCCGTCGGGGATGTACGGTCGCGATGGGGTCTCGCGCAAATCGAGCGTGCGATAGTCGGGGTTCACCCAGGTCAGGGTGTCCGTGCTGGGCGGCGGGCCAGTGGTCGCCGTCAGGTTCTGCGCAAAGCTGGCGCGCAGGTCGATGCCGGCGCTAATGTGCTGCTGCACGTGCTGTTCCATGCTTTCGGGGTCGAGCGAGGCAATGTAGTCATCAAATGTGCCATGCACCCGCTCCTCCAGGTAGGCGGGGTCCTGCAGCTGATCGCGAGTCATGCCGCCAAACACGGTGCCGCCACCCTGTTGCTTGGCAAACTTGAGGAATCCCACCTCATTCAGCATGGGCGAATGGTGCTCTGTGACGGCTGCCATTGCTGCCGAATTGCGTTTCTTTTGCTCCAAAGGGCACTTTAAATATATTATTTAAAGTGCCCGGGACCCAGAGAATATCAATATTACACCCGAAACGCCGCATGTCCGCACGCCTGGTGGATCTTGACGCAAAGTTTTCGGACGTGTGCCCCCAGCAGCGCACGGGCTGGTTTGCCACCACAGTCATTGTGCCGGTGGACGGCGTCGACTCGGCCACTGCCGCCCAGCGTGTGGCCGAGGCCCGCAAGCGCATTGCCGAGGACACTGCCCTGCCGCTGTTCAACATGCACATTGAGGCGCGCCACCACAGCAGCGCCGGCCGCAAGGGCCGCACCGGGCGCGACAGCCGTCCGTGGCGTAGCGAGGTCAGCCCCAATTCCCGCTCGACGATGGGCTACTACCGCGTGGTGCCCTCGCCTGCAGGCCCCAGCGTGGGCATGGCCACCATGGTGAACGCTGAGCTGGCGCAGACCAAGCATGCCGTGGTGGTGCAGATGGCCGAGAGCCCGATTGTCGACGCGGCCATCAACGCTGTCATTGCCGAGCATCCCGACATGACGGTGCGCCAGTTCATGAACCTGCCCGAGGTGCAGCTGGCCCCGGCCTACATGAAGCAGAACTGCCTGCGCCTGGCCGCCCAGCTGGGCGCAGCGCTCACTGCCGAGACGCCTGCCAATGTCATGAAGATTGAGTCTGACATCAACGCCGTGCCCGAGCCTGGGTTTGCCGCCCCTGCGCACGCGATTGCGTCGATCGTGTCGGTGTCCAACTACTTTGAGACCAAGTCGCTGCCGCTGGTTGTGGCCGGCGAGGCGACTGCCGGCAAGACCATCTTCCACGACGGCACCACCGACACCATTTTTTCCGCCAGCCACGTGCGAGCGCTGGACCTGCTCAACGGGCTGGTGGTCAAGGGCCGCCCCGCCGCAGTTTCTAGCGCCGAGGCGCCGGCCGCGATCGGTGCGCCCGTGATGGCCGCCGTGATGCGCGAGATGCCCAGCGAGAATCTCTCCATGCAGCAGTTTGTGGCCAACCGCGGCCACGACGGCGCTCGCAAAGAAATCCAGCGGCGATTCACCAACGCCGAGGGCCTCGCGCCCAGCCGCGTGGACAAGGCCTTCTACTCGCGCGACGGCCTGCCGAACGTCTGCGCGCCGGGCGATCTGCGACTCGAGCCGGTGGGCGTGTCCATCAATGCCAAGGCCTCGGGCAAGCAGTAAAGGGTTTTGAGCATTTTTTGTTATTTGTAGATATGTTTGATGGATCAATAGTATTGCGCGCCGTGCCACTGCCATGTCTGCTTCGGATTTCCTGCGCCGCGACAATCATCCTGCGTCGGACGGTGCAGCAGTGCCCGCCCGACCTGCTCCGTTCCGCGCGCAGCTCTCGGGCATTGTCACCACGCCAGCCGAGCTCCAATCGGCCTACGACGCTGTCAATCGCCAGCACGACGCCATCCTCAACATCACCTACTTGTTGCCCGACGTCAGCCGCGCAAACGCCAAGCTGCTGCTGAGCTTTGACTCCAAGACGGCCACGTGGCGCCACATCTTGGACCTGTTCCGCAACCACTTTTTCATTTACCATGGCGTTGTCGTGCCCGACCATTGCATCATGCTGATCTTTGGCAAAAGCATCATGCCCCACCGCCGCAACACCTCGCGCCTGTTCTTTTTTGACATTATAAGCCCGGCGTACGCCGACGGCGACAATCAAGAGGCAAGCCTGCAGTTGTTCGTTGCAATTGTGGGGCGCGGCTTTACGCATGCCATCGATGGCACGCCCGCTCGCGGCCTGGTGGTGATCCGTGGCGAAGAGAAGAATCTCGTGGCTTGCCTGGTGACCGACACCGTGAACAAGCTGGGCAGCACCGTGCTGGAGGCTGGCGTGGAGCTCTTTTTGCCCTCGTCCGACCCAGCCAACATCGATGCCGATCGTCTGGCGTATCCCGACGAGGCACGCAACGTCCCCTATCCCAGCGGTGATGGCGAGACGGTGCGAGGTGCCCCGCTGGACGCGCGTGTTTTTCTCACCGAAGCCGAAGAGATCCCTCACTTTCACATCCGCCGGCACACCATACCCGAGGAACGCCGCAACTATTATCTCGACTCGGCCGCATTCGAGGTGTCATACGAAGCGGAAATGGCTGCCGAGGTGGGCGCCAAGAGACGCGAGCGTGACGATATGTTGCGCCAGCTCGAGGCGACCGCCGGTCCCGCGCGCCTCCGGGCCCAGGAGGTCCTCGCCGATCGCGCGGATTCGCCTCGTGCCTCGGAGACGAGCGATTCCGACAACGGCAGCACAGAGAGCCTGGGCAAGTTTGACATGGAAGACCCGGAATAGTGACACGCGCCAATGGATGTAAATGTGCCGCAATATTTTATTGTTTTGTTGGCAACGGGTACGCTCGGTTGTGCAAACATGCCGAGATGAGATCGGCCAGCATTTTGTGGCCCACATCGCCGTAACTTTCGCAGTCACGGAATGCGCTGAGATCCGCGAGTGAAGATTTCATTGCCAAGGAAAACGAGCCGAGTGCCGCGTCAACCTCGATGTAGGCATAGCCATGGATGGTGGCAAAGTTCTTCAGTGCCGCGGCCGAATCCACAACGGCCTGGGCGTGCAATACCCGCGAGTTTGTCGTGGGCTGGTTGAGTGCCGGCTCGTAGATGCATTGCGCATATTCGGCTGGCACATAGACCCCGCCGTGTGCGGGGTCGGGCTCGGCCACGAGCAGCACGCGGAACTGGTTGGCGCTGGCGGGCGAGATCAGCGAATTGTTGCCACCCTGGATGGCCTTGAGCTGCTCGGCCAGGCCCAAAACGGACGCTGCGCCGCCCAGCATTTGCTGCTGTGCATTGAGCCACGCGCGCCCAAAGCTCACCATCAATAAAATGGGGTTAAGGGTGCTGGCAACGTTTTGGTACTTTGAGCTGGCCTTGAGTAGCCGCACCTGTTCTGTGAGGTCCGAGGCCTGGTTGAGCCCCACGGCATTCAAAACCACCGGATCGTATCCGTAGGCCTGATTCTCCATGGCCTTCAGCACGGCCGGGTAGCTTGCAGACGTGCCAGAGCCTGCTGCAAATCCGTCGCCCAGCAGAATCCATGCACCCGCGGCAAGTGGTGATTTGGATTGGTAGGCCGGTGGCAAATGGCACGAATAGCTGGTCGGCTCGCCCTCCGAGTGGGCCGAGGCTGTGGCGGTTATTTGGGCAGTGACTTTGGTCATTTGGGCCAGCCCAGCTTCGTAGAGGGCCACGACCTCGCTGCCGTGGCTCACATTGATGGCATCCAGGACCAAACAGACCAGCAGCAGGACCAGGGCCACGCAAACGCCAATGACGGTCCATTTTGAGTACGCGCGCAGCCTGGTGGTTTCGTCGCCGGTGAGCGCGACATTCGCAGGCTGCATTTCACCGTCGTTTGTTCTAAAAACGCTCTCTTGGCATATATTAATATCTTTTAGGCTTCAATGTGGAACCATTCGCAATGCAGCTGTTTGTATCGTCGGAAAAGGCACGCCAGCGTGCTGTGACGTCGGGGGCGTCCGCCAATACGCCGAATTTCGTTGCGCCCAGCTACAACATGGGCCACTCTGGCACGCTGGTCGATACCGGCCAGCTCTTGGCCGTGCTCCGCTCGTCGGCCAAGGGCTATCACTTTGATGTGGTTGACAAAATCATTTCCAGCGTTGTCGACTGCGGCTTTACCATGCGCATCAGCCACAAGAACGAGCTCATCCGATTATCGACCAGCGACGAGAAAATCGTCGAGCAGCGCTGGGCAGATCTGGCGCGCGAGGCCTTGCGCTGTGTGCTGACCGTAGGCTTTGTTGCCATCAATGTCGGGCCAATCCGCCAGGCAGACCCCGACACCGACACCCAAGATGCCGAGCAGGACAAGACAGTGCACGAGCCCGCCGTGATCCCACTGGAGCTGATCACCATCCATTTCAGACAAAGCGCGCTCGACCCTCGCAAAGTCTACTGGGTCGAGGATCGCAGAACTCACAAAGTGATCGACTGCCTGCTGTGGGTCGATCGCGCGCCCGACGCTTTTGGCAATCTCACCTCTTGTGGCAGTTCGCTGCTGGACGCGCACATCACTGCCGAGCACATTGCAGGCGACAAGCTCAGCGCCGACTATGTGCGATCGCACCCGGTCTATGCGTTCGAGCACACGACAAGCGGGATTGCGCGGCAAGACCCCTCGCACACTGACACCTACCTTCCCGGCGAGGTGGACGAACTACATGCGCGCGCGTTCCATCACATTTCCGAGCGAGAACGCTCGGCCACCGAGAATGCCATGCACAATGCCAGCGCCGCCGCAAACTCGGTGCTCGAGCAGGCCGCGTCCGATCCACTGTTGCCGGCAATGCCCTCGTCGGTCAAGAAAAACACGCAGTACCTCAAGCCCCTCTTTGTGCCACCCAACATGCATCTGGTGTCGGCGCCCGTGCCGCAGCTCAACCCCGACTACCAGTACGACATGGACACCTTCGAGCGACGTGTGCGAGGCGCCTACAAGGTGACGCAGGAGACCATGGACCCCAAGCACGGACAGAAGCTCGCCGCCTCCTCGGACAAGAACGAAAAGGAGTGGAAGGAGCGCATCAAGACCCTCCAGAGCATGCTGGTGCCGATGATCTCGGATTGCTTTATGCGCGTCAACAACATCCGCATCGAGTCGTACGCAAAAACCCAGTCGAGTCGGTCGTTAGATACGAGACTCGAGCTGGTCACTCGCATTGCCAACGAGGAGCGCCAGAAGCTCGCCGCTCGCGCAGAGCAAAGTGCCTACCAGCACCCGAATCCGGCAGACTGGACGCCCGCCGACCCCTTGCCCGCTCCGCCCCGTTCTCGCGCCGAGCTGGAGGGACGATATCGCAAGCGACGACTGCGCGATCCGCTGGTCTTGTCGACTCGCACCGCTGCCGACCGAGATGTACCCGAGCTCGACCAAGGCGACTACGACTCAGACGATTCCGATCCCGAGGGCAGCAGCGAGGTGGCCACGATCATCACCAACGAAAGCGGAGAAAAGCAACTGGGTGACACACCCGAGGCATTGCGTCGCCTCGTTGCCACAATGATGGAGGCTGGCGACGAGCAACCCGAGAACATAATCGGCAAAATGCAGGTTGTTGTCGAATTCAAGAACCTTCCCAGCGTAACACTCGAGCAGCTCGCAGCCTTCTACTCGTCCAGAATCATGGACCGATTCGAGTACGCCAAGCAAGTTGCGCGCATCACCGGCATCAACGAAGAGTTGTTCGTCACCTCGCCCGAGAAGGCATTCGAGAATGCCCTGCTCGATCGAGACCTCGCCGAGAAAAGTGCGATACGACTGCTACCCGAGGGCGACACCAATCCCAACACCGAGAGCACCCCTGCAGGTTCGCGATCAAAATCCGCTCGCATAGGAGAGATCCACTCGAAATAAATTGTAATATTATCATCTCCATCGCAAGCGTTCTGGGCACACCGCGACCGAAATCACGAAAAAATCACGATCTCGCCACGAACGCGAAAATGCCCTCAGACTCTCCCGCACCACATCGCCGCCGCGCATCCGAGATCGCGTCACATCGATCTCGCCCACCCCGCCACCAACTCGGTTTTTCCAAAATAGCCATACATCGCAACCCGTGCCGAAAAATGGATAAATTTGTTCCACATCATGATATATTTGGTTTAGCCATACATCGCAATAAGTCACCGTTTGGGATATT
>Ga0105045_10000851_pt1 | contig 23764 bp, 19 predicted proteins | sample MAT02_FD_78089 | JGI IMG/M metagenome (GOLD analysis project Ga0105045, IMG submission 78089) | Freshwater microbial communities from Lake Fryxell liftoff mats and glacier meltwater in Antarctica - MAT-02 (megahit assembly) | ecosystem: Environmental > Aquatic > Freshwater > Ice > Liftoff... | reverse complement strand
TCGACTTCTGGCAGGCGTCACCGAGCCGCTTCGATCGGGAATACACGCAGGGCACACGCGTCACGATCCTGTGGCCGACGGACGGCGCACTCGTGCGCCGAGTGCTCGGTGGGACGCCCCACTGCGCGATCGGCGACGAGGCCCGGGACTGTCGGACGTTCGCGGCGGCGCTGGTGCAGGAGATCTACACTCCCACCCTCAACACGCGGAGCCGGCGTTCCCGCGAGCGACCGTTTGCCGGGTTCCTCGGCCTGGCATCGGAGTGCGCGCGCCGCGCGGCCGCCGGGAGTGGACGGTGCACCAACGAGGCCGGGAGTACGCGCAGCAGCCGATCGCGCATGCATATTCCACCTTCAGCTTCACGCTGCACTGCTCCCTCCACCGATCCCGGATTCCCGTGGCGCTCACCGCGACGATCTTCAACTTCACCATCGAACTCGCCGACGTCGACCGCGGAGTGTACGAAAGCCTGGCGCTGAAAGTCGCGCAGCATCCCTCGGAGACGGAGGAGCGACTCGTGACGCGCGTGCTCGCGTACTGCCTCGAGTACGCCGAGGGGATCGGTTTCTCGCGCGGGATCAGCGATCCGGACGAACCGGCGATCACGGTGCGTGACCTCACCGGCACGATCACCGCATGGGTCGAGGTGGGGGCGCCCGACGCGGCGCGCTTGCACAAGGCCAGCAAGGCCGCGCCGCGTGTAGTGGTGTACATCGAGAAGCCAGCCGTGATATATCTGCGACAGCTGGTGGGCGAACGCATTCACCGCGCCGAGGACGTCGCGATCCTCGAGATCGACCGGGAGCTCGTGGCGGGACTGGTGGAGCGGCTCGACCGCCGCATGGCGATGTCGCTCTCCGTCACCGATGGGCACGTCTTCGTCTCCCTTGGCAGCAGCAGCCTCGATGGCGGCATCACGCGGCATGCCATCGTGCCTGGCTGAGCAGGCCATGGGCAGGCAACGCCGGCGGCACCTCAGGCGCGTGTCCCATCATGATCATCTGACACGAATCGACCGCGGCATGCCGCGCCAGCGGCTCGCGCCCAGGCGGCCTGTTGCAGGCGCATCTTGCGCGGAGCGCAGCGGCGTGTGTATTCAGGTGAAGAGTCTGCGACCCCGACTCGATTGATGCCCGTCATCGGAGCGGCGACGATGCCTATCTCGCATGTAGTGGATCACGATGCACAACAGGTGCGGATCACCGCGTCCGGCGTCTGCCGGCTCGAGGATCTGGTGGCCCTGCTCGCCACGATCGCCGCCGCCGGCGCCTTCGGTTACGCCCAGCGCGTCGATGCGCGGGCGGTGACCACGCTGCCCAGTTCTGACGAAACGCGCCGCGTCGTCGCGCTCGTGGCACGACTGCGCGCCGAGCATGGACACGCGCGCACCGCCTGCATCACCACGTCCGATGTCGCGTTCGGGATGGGGCGGATGTACGCCACTCTCTCGGCCGAAACGGACCCGGGCTTCATGGTATTCCGGAACGCCGAGGAGGCAGATGCGTGGCTCGGGATCAGCTCGGAGTCGCGATCCTTGGAGTCGCCTCTGGGCTATTGACCCGCCAGTGGCCTGCATGATCGCTCACTCGTCGAGCGCGGACACCTGCACGTCCGCGTGGCCGTCTGCCCCATAATGCACCGAGAGCCGCCACGGCTGGCAACAGACCTCGCAGTCCTCGACGTAATCCTGCCGCGCGCCGCCGCCGGCATCGAGCGTGATCTCCACCTGCTCGCCGCAGTAGGGGCAGGTGATCAGCGCATCACCGTCGGCGGTGCCATCGCCGGTTGAAAACTCATCCTCGGGATCGTCGTCCTCGGTGGGGTCGAACGCATCGTCCGGATCGGAGTCATCGTCGCGATCGAAGGCATCGGAAATTCGGGAGTTCGGGCTGGGCACGGCTCGGTGGGGAGATGGGAATCGGTGGCTCGCGACCACTGGTCGCGGAGTCACGATATACCCGCCGTTGCGTTTCGCGGACCTGCCTCGGAGCATTGCGACCAGCGGCGTACCCGACGACCGCTGCACCCGACGGGCCCGGCTGGTGATATTCCGGCATGCAGAATATCCTCACCTTCGATCCCGCCCCACGATGAGCACCGAGCCCGAGCAGTCCTTCAGCAACCACGCGCGGATGGTCCCGGGCTTCCACTACGTCACCGGGCTCATGGTGCTCGTGTTCGTCGTCTGGTCGATGTGGCATGCGGCGACCAGCCGCACGCTCGATGCCCTTTTCCAGATGCTCGGCGCGTTCGGACTGCTCGGTACATACTGGTACACCCGAGCCTTCCCGCTCAAGGCACAGGACCGCGTCATCCGCCTCGAGGAGCAGTTGCGCCTCACGCGTCTGCTGCCCGATGATCTGCGGCCGCGCATCGCCGAGCTCAGTGCCCGCCAGCTCATCGCCCTTCGCTTCGTGAGTGATGCCGAAGCCGCGGAACTGGTGCGCTGGGTGCTCGACGGGACGGTGACGGACACCAAGGCGATCAAGCAGCGCATCAAGACGTGGCGCGCTGATCACCACCGCGTCTGAGGCGCCGATGAAGCATCCGCGCAGCCCCCGACGCCTGGTCGCGCTGCTGGCCGCCGCCCTGCTCACGGCATGCGCCAGCGCGCGTCCCGCCACCTACCTGTCCACCACCAGCGGCCCGCCGCGACCGTTCTCGCCGGCGGTCTCCGTCAATGGATTCATCTACCTCTCGGGCCAGGTGGGCACCGACAGCACCGGGACGCTCGTGCGCGGGGGCATTCAGGCCGAGACGCGGCAGGTGATGGAGAACATCCGCGGCGTGCTCGCGCGCACCGGCAGCAGCTTCGACCGCGTCGTGAAGTGCACCGTGTTCATGGCCGACATGCGCGAATGGGGGGCGATGAACGCGGTGTACGTCACCTACTTCACGCCGGGCAAGCTGCCGGCGCGCAGCGCGCTCGGGGCGAACGGGCTCGCCTTCGATGCGAAGGTGGAAATCGAGTGCTTTGCGCACTGATGGCGCGGCGGGACGTGTAGTGGGTGAGACGCCGCATCTCCGCCCCGCCGTCGAATCGGATATTCCGGGGATCACGGCGCTGATCGACTCGTCGGTGCGCGGCCTCGCCGCCGGCTACTACACCCCGGCGCAGGTGGATGAGTCTCTCGTGCACCTGTTCGGCGTGGATTCGCAGCTCATTTGCGACGGCACGTACTTCGTGATCGAGGCCGACGGGGCGATCATCGCATCGGGCGGGTGGGGACGCCGATCGACGCTCCACGGCGGTGATCAGGCGAAAACCGAGGCCGACGCGCTGCTCGATCCGACCGTCGATGCGGCGCGCATCCGCGCGTTCTACGTGGCGCCGGCGTGGACGCGGCGCGGGTTGGCGCGGCAATTGTACACCGTGTGCGAAACCGCGGCCGTCGCGGCGGGGTTCACACGCCTGCAACTCGGCGCGACCCTGTCGGGCGTGCCGCTGTACGAGTCGCTCGGCTTCCACGCCGTCGAGCCGCACGATGTCCTGATGCCGTCGGGAACGCCGCTGCCGATCGTGCTGATGGAACGGGTCATTCCGTGACACCTGCGGCGCGAGCCGGTTGGTATCGAGGATCTCGAAACGAAAGCCATGAGAGCCCTGACCCGGACGTGAACTCTGGCGCAGGTGACAGACGATCACATCGCGCACGCCGCAAGTGCGACGAAATCCCGTCAGCCAAAGCCCGAGCCGTGGCTACCCGCCCTGCCTCGAACACGCTGCGCAGCGCGTTGACGAGCGTGTCCGCGGCACGGCGCAGCCCATCCGTGACACCGATCACCCGCGGCGACGCGAGCGTGAGCACAGGCACATCGACGACATCGACGACATCGACTGAGGCAGGGCGGTCCGACGCACACGATGCCACGAAAGCGGCGCAGGCGAACACCGATGCCATCCGGACGTCGCGGCGACGGATCGAGATCCGGGTCGCCATCTGCAGAATGAATTCGAGGGGCGACCGGCTCAGGCTGCACGCTGACCATCATCCGGGCCGATACGTCACTTCCCGCGTCCGAGCCGCTGCTTCCCCGTTGCAGGATCCTGTCGCATCTTGCGCGCGCCCTCCGTCCGATCTTCCTGCCTGAGCCCGATCCATGCCAACCATGCGCGACCCCGCCGACCGCGCCGCGATCCTGACGCGCCTCGACCGGCTCCAGACGACATCCACGCCGCGCTGGGGCCGGATGAACGTCGCGCAGATGCTCTCGCATCTCTGCGATTCCTGCCGCATGGCGCTCGGCGACATGCCGGTCAAATCGAGGAACTTTCGCCTCGCGCACGGCTTTCCGGTGAAGCACCTGATGCTGTACGTGCTCCCGTTCCCGAAGAGCGCACCCACGGCGCCGGAACTGCTCTCGAGCACGGCCGAAAGCTTCGACGGAGAACGTGATCGCCTGAAGCGCCTCATCGCACGTATGGATCCGCTCACCGACGGAACCCGCGCGAAGGAGCATCCGCTCTTCGGCGCCTTGACACCGGATGAGTGGGGCGTGCTCGGCTACAAGCACAGCGATCACCATCTGCGCCAGTTCGGCGTCTGATGCGCGAGACGTGGTGAGTGGGGGCAGCCGCAGCGCGCTGCTGACGACGCTCGCGCTGCTCGCCTTCGCCGGCAACTCGCTGCTCTGCCGTCTCGCACTGACGCGCACCACCATCGATCCGGCGGGCTTCACCACCATCCGGCTGCTGACCGGCGCGGTGATGCTCGGCGCGATCGTCGCCGTGCGGCGCACGCCGCGCGCTGGCTCATGGGCCTCCGCCGCCGCGCTCTTCACATACGCCACCGCGTTTTCGTTCGCCTACACGCAGCTCTCGACCGGCACCGGCGCGCTGTTGCTGTTCGGCGCCGTGCAAGCGACCATGATCAGCGTCGGTGTCGCGCGCGGTGAGCGGCTTGCGGCAATGCAGGGCGCTGGGCTCGCGCTCGCGTATGCGGGCCTCGTCGCGCTGGTGCTTCCCGGTCTCAGCGCACCGCCATTCGGCGCCGCACTGCTCATGCTCGTGGCGGGTGCCGCGTGGGGTGTCTACTCACTGCGTGCGACAGGCGCCGGCGATCCCACCGCAGTCACCGCCGGGAACTTCCTGCGCGCCGTGCCGATGGCGCTGCTGATCAGCCTCCTATGGCAGTCGCATCACTCGCTCGACGTGACGGGAGCGGTCTACGCCGCCACCGCCGGTGCGCTCGCCTCCGGCGTGGGCTACGCGATCTGGTACACGGCACTCCGAGACCTGCGCGCCACCAGCGCTGCAACGGTGCAACTCAGTGTGCCGGTGCTCGCCGCACTGGCAGGCGTCATCCTGCTCGACGAACCACTCACGCCGCGGCTGATGCTGGCCGGTGCGGCGATTCTGGGCGGTGTGGCGCTGGTGGTGAACGTCCCGCGCCCGCGCACCACTCAGGTCGTCGAGTAGCCCCGCTCCAACAGGAACGCGGTGATCGCCGGCTGATCCTGTACGACGTCCACCGTGCCGGGCTTGAGGCCCACGCGCACCAGTAGCCCGGTGCCTGTCGTGGTGGCGACCACGATCGCGTCTGTCGTCAGACAGACGATCTCCGCATCTTCGGCAAGCTGCCCCGGATGACCGCTGAAGTGCACCGCCGCGCCCTCACGCACCTCCGCGCCGAGCACCGCTTCCGGGTCGGCCACAGTCCACGTGGCACCGGTGAAGAGCACGACGTCGTTGCGACCCAGGCCGAACTCGCCGGCGGCATCCGTCGGCGGCGGTGCTGACGCGTCCACCGCCGCGTTCAGTCGAAACGTCTCGAACGCATCTTCCACATCCGCAGGCTCGGTCTCGATGCGCACCGCCTCGCCCGTGACGAGATGGATCGTCAGCGCACGCGCCTCGATCGTCATGCCGTGCCACATGCCGCGCGCCAGACGCAGCGCTTCCTGCGTCTCCACCGTGGCCAGAAAGCGATACTCACGCATCACGCCCGCCGCGGCATCAGGACCGTGTAGTCGAAGTCCAGCACGACCGAGGGGTCGTATGCACCGTCGGCATCCTGGTACGGGAAGTCATGACAGGCACGGTCCTTCGTCGCGACGGTGCGGATGCGCAGTGCGCCGACGTCGCTGCGGTCCGGGACTTCCATGCGGCCCAGCACCTCGCTCCAGGCGTAAATCGTATCGCCGGCAAAGGTCGGCGCCGTGTGACGCCCGCCGTTGATCGCGGCGATGCTCATGGCATTCGCGAGCCCGTTGAACGACAGCGACCGCGCCAGGCTGATGATGTAGCCGCCGTAGATGATGCGGCGCCCGAACCGGCCCTCCTTCTCGACGTGCTGGTTGAAGTGCACCTTGGCCGTGTTCTGATACAGGCGTGCCGCCAGCATGTGCTCGGCCTCCTCGATCGTCATGCCGTCCACGTGGTCGATGCGTTCGCCGACGGCGTAGTCATCCCAGAGGAACGGACTCCCGGCCAGCGCCGTATCGTACGCGCCGGGTTCGAAGTCATACGGGACATGCAGGTCCTCGACCGGCACCGCCGCCTCGAGTGCGGGCACCACGACCATCGGCGCCGGCGCATCGCGATTGCCCTTCCGCACCATCACCCAGCGCACGTAGTCCAGCACCATCTCACTCACCTGATTCACCCCGACCGAGCGTACGTACACCACACCGGTCTTTCCGTCCTTGTTTTCCTTGACGCCGATCACGGTCGACGTGGTGGACAGCGTGTCGCCAGGATACACCGGCACGCCGAAGCGCCCGTTGGCATAGCCGAGGTTGGCGATCGCGTTCAGCGAGATGTCGGGCACCGTCTTGCCGAACACGACGTGAAACGCGAGCAGGCTGTCGACTGGTGCTCCGCCCAGCCCGACGTCGGCGGCGAAGGGATCGGAGGACGTCACCGCGAACCGGCTGCCGAAGAGCGCGGTGTAGAGCGCGACTTCACCCTCGGTCACCGTGCGCGGCGTGGCGTGGATGATCTCCTGCCCGACGAAGAAATCCTCGAAGAAGTTGCCGGGGCGCGTCTTCGACTGTGGCCGCGACTCAGAACTCATACGCCGCCGCCAGCTCGGGATCCTTGCGCGCCACCAGCCGCGCGAGGTCCACGATCACCTTGGCCTGCTTCCATGTCGCATCGTCCTGCATCTTGCCGTCGATCATCGCCACCCCGCTGCCGTCCGGCATGGAGTCGAGGATGCGCTTCGCGAACAGCACCTCGTTCACGTCAGGGCTGAACACGCGACGCGCGATCGGGATCTGGTTCGGCGCCAGCGACCACGCCCCGCTGCACCCCATCAGGAACGCGTTGCGGAACTGCGCCTCGCACCCGGCTTCGTCCTTCAGATCGCCGAACGGCCCGTAGAACGCACGGATGCCATTCGATGCGCAGGCGTCGACCATCTTCGCCACGGTATAGTGCCAGAGATCCTGCTGCACGAAGCGACGTGCTTCCAGACCGGCCTCGGGATCGGAGAGCACGCCGTAAAACGGGTGCCCACCGCCGACGCGTGTCGTCTTCATGCCCCGGGAGGCCGCGAGGTCGGCGGGCCCGAGGCTCATGCCATGCATGCGCGGGCTCGCCGCCGCGATCTGCTCCACGTTCTTCACGCCCTCTGCCGTCTCCAGCAGCGCGTGGATCAGGATCGGCTTGGTCACGCCGTAACGCGCCTCGAGCAGCGCCAGGTACTGGTCCACGAAGTGGATGTCCCACGGGCCTTCGACCTTCGGGATCATGAACGCATCCAGCCTGTTGCCGGCGTGCTTCACGATCTGCTCGAGGTCGTCCAGGAACCACGGGCTGTTGAGGCAGTTCACGCGCACCCAGAGTGCACTGTCACCGAAATCGATGGCGTTCGCCGCCTCGATGAAGCCGGCGCGTGCCGCGTCCTTGGAATCGACGGGGATTGCGTCCTCGAGATTGCCGCACAGCACATCCACCTGCTTCGCCGTCTCGGGGAGCTTGGCGCGGATCTTCTCCAGGTGCGGTGGGAAGAAATGAATCACGCGCTCGGGGCGCACCGGCAGCTCACGCCATGGCATGGGCGCGCCGATGGCGAGTGGTTTGTAAAAATTCGCGGGCAGCTTCACGGAGTCTCCTTGTTTGGTCAGGCAGCGGGGCCGGCCACGATTCCGTCATCGTGCAGCCGGCCCACGTCGGATTCACTGAGGTGCAGCACGCCCAGCAGGATCTCGTCGGTGTGCTGGCCGAGGCGAGGGGCAGCAGCGACGGGCACCCGTGCCACGCGGCTGAAGTCGAGCGGCGACGCCGGTGCGAGCATCTCGCCCACACCGGGCTGCTGCAGCCTCGCGAACATCGGGTTGTCGGTGGACAGATCTCGATCCTGCGCGATCGCCTCACGCACCGTGCGGTACGGCGCCCACGTCACCCGCGCGCCATCGAGGCTGGTGCGGACCACGTCCATCGAGCGCGCCGCGAACCACGGTTCGAGCAGCGTCGCGATCTCTTCGCGCGCACGGAAGCGGTTGCCGTCGTCGCGGAGGTCGAGCCCGAGCTGCGTGCCAAGGGCCGTGAGTGCCTCGCCGAGGCCGGTCGCCTTCTGCAGCGTGTTCCACTGCATGTCGGTCAGGCCCACCACCATCACGCGCGCGCCGTCCGCGGTCATGAAGTCACGCCCGAACGCGCCGTACAGGTAATTGCCGTACCGCTCGCGATCACGGTCGTTCACCATCACCTCGGCGATCATTCCGAGATGCCCGAGCATCGCCAGGCCGACATCCTTGAGTGCGAGCGTAACGAGCTGACCTTCGCCCGTGCGCGTGCGGTGACGCTCGGCGGCAAGCATCGCAACGGCCAGCATGTTGCCCGCGATCGCATCCCACGCCGGGAAGATGTGGTTCACGGGCTCGGCGCTGTCGGCGGGGCCCGTCAGCGCCGGGAACCCGATCGCAGGGTTCACGGTGTAGTCCACCTCGGATCCACCATCACGGCGGCCGAGAAGGTTCACCATGATGAGGTCGGCGCGCTGCGCGGCGAGCTGCTCGTAGCTGAGCCATCCCTTCGCCGGGAAGTTCGTGCTGAAGATGCCCGCATCCTGTCCTGGAGCGCAGATGAGGTGCGTCAGCAGCTCCTGCCCGCGCGGGTTGCGGAAATCCACCGCGATGCTGCGTTTGCCCTTGTTGAGCCCCGTCCAGAACAGCGAGTGCGCGCCATCGTTGGTCAGCGGCCAACGCCCGTGATCGAGCCCGCCGCCGATGGGATCGAAGCGGATCACGTCGGCGCCGAGCTGCGCCAGCGTCATGCCGCCCAGCGGTGCGGCGACGAACGCCGAGCCCTCGACGACGCGCAGGCCGTGCAGGATTCCGCTCATCGTTCGGCCGTTCCTGAGGCAGCGGTTCCTGATGCAGCGGTTCCTGAGTCAGCCGTCTCCGAGTCAGCCGTCTCTGCTTCAGCCATCTCTGAGGCGGCCATCTCCGAGTCAGCCATTTCCGCGGCAGCCGTTTCCGAGTCGATGCGAGGCATGCTCAGATCACCCGCTTGGTGCGCAGCTCCGCGATCTCCTCGGCGCTCATCCCGAGCACCTCGGCCAGCACCTCGTCGGTGTGTTGGCCGAGCGTTGGTCCGAGACTGCGGATGCTGCCGGGCGTCTCGGAGAGGGCAGGGACGGGCGACGGGACGATGATCGACTCGCCCGTGTCAGGATCGTCGATGGCGACGAGGTTGCGCCGTGCGTGGAACTGCCGGTCGCCGAAGATGTCGGCAATGTTGTTGAGCGGGCCGGCCGGGGTGTCGGTGGCGTAGCACTTCTCCAGCACCTGCTCGCGCGTGAGCGAGCCGCACCAGTCGCGCACGATCTCGTTCACGTCGTGCCGGTGTTCGAGGCGCGTCTTCTGCTCGCCGTAGGTGCTGTGCGACGCCAGTTCCGGCCGGCCCATCGCCAGCGCGAGCCGGCGAAACAACTTGTCCGTCGCCGTGGAGATGGCGACCCACTTGCCATCCTTCGTGGCGAAATGGCCATGCGGGCAGGCGAAGTCGTTGTGCGATGATCCCTGCCGCTCACGCACGATGCCGTACATCCCGAACGCCGGCGCCAGCTCCTCGGTGCAACGAAACACGGACTCGTACAGCGCCGCGTCCACGTACTGACCTTCGCCAGTCAGGTCGCGGTGGCGGAGCGCCATCAGCACGCCGAGGCACCCGTAGAGGCCCGTCATGTAATCGCCGAGCGTGGTCGAGCCGGGCGTCACGGGGGTGCCCTTGGGCATGCCGGCGAGATAGGCGATCCCGCCCACCGCATGCGCGACGCGTGCGAACCCGGGACGGTCGCTGTACGGGCCCGACTGTCCGTAGCCGGTGACCCGCAGCATGATCAGTCCTGGATTGATCTCCTTCAGCACGTCGTAGCCCAGTCCCCACTTCTCCAGCGTGCCGGTGCGGAAGTTCTCGCACAGAACGTCGGTCTTGGCGATGAGCTCCTTGAACACGCGCACCCCGTCAGGCTTGCGAAGGTCGAGCGTCACCGACCGCTTGTTGCGCGATTCGCTCATCCAGACCAGCGTATCGCCCCGCTGCGACGGCGTGCCGAAGCGCCGCAGCGCATCGCCGCCGACCGGATGCTCCACCTTCAGCACGTCGGCGCCAAACTCGCCGAGAATGGTGGCGCAGTACGGCGCGGCGATCACGGTCGCGACATCGATCACGCGGATGCCTGCCAGCGGCAGGTCGTGGGCAGTGGTGTGCTCAGCCGGCATGGTCACGGTCCCGATTCGGTGTACGCCGCATGGTCAGATGATCTTGTGCTGGTGCAGACGCTGCAGCTCGGCCGCCGTCAGACCCAGCAACTCGCGCATCACCTGATCGGTGGCGCTCCCGAGCGTGGGGCCGAGCGTGTTGATGCGTCCGGGCGTCCGCGACAACGTCGGCACCACGCCCGGCACGACCACCTCGCCCAGCTCGCCGTCGATGATGCGGGCAAGATTCCCGCGCGCCTGGAAGTGCTCGTCCTCGAAGATGTCGGCGATGCTGTTCACCTTGCCCACCGGCACTTCCTCGTCGAGGCACAGTCGCAGCACGTCGGCACGATCCAGCGACGCCACCCACTCGATCACGATGGCGTTCACCGCGTCGCGCGCGGCCAGCCGCTTGCGCTGTTCGCCGTACAGCCCCGACGACGACAACTGCGGCTGGCCCATCGCCACCGACAGTCGTTCGAACATCTTGTCGGTGGTGCAGGCGATGGCAATCCACTTGTCATCCCTCGTCCGAAAGTGACCATGTGGCGCCGCCACGAAGCTCCCCGACCCCTCACGCTCGCGAATCTTCCCTGAGACACCGTACACCGACGCGATCTCCTCCATCATGCGGAAGATCGCCTCATAGATGCCGACGTCGATGATCTGCCCACGGCCCGTCTTCTCACGATGGCGCAGCGCCACCATGATGCCGATCGCACCATACAGACTCGCGATGTAGTCGCCGAGTGGGATCGTACCGGGCAGCACCGGCGTCTCGCCGGGGAAGCCCGCCAGGTAGTTGAGCCCACCGAAGGCCTGCGCGATGTGCGCGAAGCCTGATCGACGGCGATACGGCCCCGTCTGTCCGTAGCCCGACACGCGCAACATGACGAGCCTCGGGTTCGCCTCGGTCAGCGCCTCCCACGTCAGGCCCCACTCCTCCATCGTGCCAGGCCGAAAGTTCTCGATCAGCACATCGGACTTCTCGACCAGCCGGAGGAAGAGCGCCACCCCCTCGGCCTGCCGCAGGTCGATCGTGACCGACTTCTTGTTGCGGCTCTCACTCAGCCATTTCAACGTCGCGTCGTGGCGGGAGGTCGGCGTGCCGAAGCGGCGCATCGGGTCGCCGCCGATGGGATGCTCGACCTTCAGCACCTCGGCCCCGAACTCGCCCATCATGGCGGCCGCATAGGGGCCGGCGAGGAAGTTGCCGACATCCACCACCCGAATGCCCCGCAGCGGACCCGCGAGCGCAGCAGCGTCCGCCTCCGCCTGTTCCGTCGCCGTCGCCGTGGTCCCCATTCCGGTCTCCGTCACCGTCTCACCAGCTGCACGGTCATGTCGGCTCACTGCACTCCTCTGCGCTGTGGTGAAGTCGCCCGGATAACTTAATCGGAATGCCCGTGAATGGCCCCGTCAGCCGCCGCACGGGTGCACGCCGGCGATCACCGCAAACGCCAGCGCCACTTACCACACGCCACATGCTACACGCCCCATGACCGAGACGCTGCCTGACTTCCGAGAGTGGATCGGCCGCACCGAGACGGTGCACGATGGGCTGAGTGCCGAGCAGGCGCGTCGCGCGGCCGCGACGTTCGACGACGCCGTCACCGGCACGGACGCCGGGAGCCCCCTTCCGCCGCTCTGGCAGTGGTTCTACTTCCTCCCCCACGCCGCACAGGCGGCGCTCGACGTGGACGGGCATCCGCGTCGCGGCGGATTCCTCCCACCCGTTCCCTTCCCGCGGCGGATGTTCGCCGGCTCCCGGATGACGTTCCATCGTCCGCTCGTCCTCGGCCGGCCGGCCACACGAGAGGGCGAGATCCGCAACGTGGTGATGAAGTCGGGTCGCAGCGGATCACTCGCCTTCGTCACGGTGGGCTATCGCTTCGTGCAGGACGGCGCCACCTGCATCGACGAGGAACAGGACATCGTCTACCGCGAGCCCGGCGCACCCGTCCCGGCCCCTGCCGTGCTCGAGGTGGCGCCACCGGCGCCCGGTGGCTGGGCTCGCACCATCACTCCGGATGCGCGGCTGCTCTTCCGCTTCTCGGCGCTGACCTTCAACGCGCATCGCATTCACTACGACCGTCCGTACGCCGAGCAGGATGAAGGCTACCCCGGCCTCGTGGTGCACGGACCGCTGACGGCGATGCTCCTGGCCGACCTCGTGCGCCGCAGCACCGCGCGCCCGATCGCGACCTTCGCCTTTCGCGGCCTCGCGCCACTCTTCGACCTCGCACCCTTCCACCTCCGCGCGACGCCATCCGGTGACGACGTCACCCTCGAGGCCCTTGCCCCCGACCTGACGGCCGCGCTCTCAGCGCAGGTCACGCTCGGCTGAGTCCTCCGCACGGCGGCGGCGGTGCCGTTTCGCGATCTGCTGTTGCCGGTGTGAGTTGGTCTCGCGCGACCACAGCCAGCGTCGCCCGACCCAGGCGGGTGTGCTGCGTCTCCTCAGCCCCGCGTGTCGTCCTCGAGGAGACCCATGCGACGGGCCGTATCGACCGCGGCGATGCGGCTGCTGACGTCGAGGCGGGCGTAGACGTTCTTCACATGGGTCTTGACCGTGTTCACCGACAACGTCAGCACCTTCCCCACCTCCGCCAGCGTCTGTCCGTTCGCCAGCTGGCGCAACACGTCCAGTTCGCGCTGCGTCAGCGCCGCGGGTGCGATCGCTGGCCGTGCCGATGCGCGTGCGGCCGGCGCTTCGCCGCGGAAGTGCGCCAGCACACGACGTGCGATCGCCGGTGACACCACCGGCTCACCCGCCATCGCCGCCTGCAGGCGCATTCGCACGACGTCGATCGGCTCGCCCTTGAGCAGGTACCCTTGCGCGCCGGCCGAGAGCGCGCCGAAGAGGTGGGCATCGTCGTCGAACACGGTGCGCGCCACGCAGACCGTGGGAATCGCGTGCACGTCGGCTGCCGGCAGCGCGTCACCCATCAGCCGGCGGATCAGCGTGATACCGGAACCGTCGGGCAGGCCCAGGTCGATCACCGCCAGATCGAATTGCACGCGTGCGATCCACCGCTCCGCTTCGGCCATGGTGCGCGCCGTGCGCACCCGCGCGTCGGGAAAGACCGATACCGCAGCGACCGCCTCGGCCTCCATCGCCGCGTCATCGTCGACGATCAGCACTTCGCGCACCAGGCGCGCGTCCGGAGTGTCAGTCATGTCAGGACCGTCAGCGGCATCGTGAGAAGGACGTCCGTGCCGGACGCGCCATCGGTGCGCCGGCCAATGGTCACGCTGCCACCGAGCGTGGCAGCGCGGGCCTGCAGGTTCGGGAGCCCGTCACCCGTGCGCGTCGGATCGGGAGTGAAGCCGCGGCCGTCGTCGGTGATCTGCGCGCTCAAGCCCCCGGCTCCGGTCTGGATCCGCACGGCCACATGCTGCGCGCCGGCGTGTCGGATGATGTTCGTGACCGACTCCTGCAACAACACGGCGAACGCGTGACGCTCGTCCGCGGAGAGCGTCGCTTGGGCGATGTCGAAGACCGGCCAGTCCACCGTCAGCCCCGCGGCCGTGAGTCGCTCGACGGCGGAAAAGCGCGCATCGGCGACGCAGTCGGCCAGGGGGGCGGCGGTCACCCGCTCGCCGCTCACTACGCTGCGCATCCCTTGCACGGCGCGGCGGATGTCGCTCTGCACTGCCGCCATCCGGTCGCCGGTGCCGTCGGCCGCAACCGGCGCGAGTCCGGCGAGCAGCGGCGAACTCACGGTGTCGTGCAGGTCACGCGCGATGCGGATGCGCTCCCGCGACACGCCGTTCTCGTATGCGCGACGGCTCTCCTCGGCGGAGTGCATGAGCGTGACGAGCGTGCGTACCAGGTGCGCATCGGCCGGCGTGAAGAGTCGCTTGCCGGCGGACGCATAGGTGAGCCGGATGGCCGGCGATGACGCCACCGCCGGCACGGCCAGCTCCTGCCCCTGCGTCGTGAGCACCACGTCGGTCACGTGCGTGCCGTCGTCGGCGGCATGCAGGGGATCGAACAGCTCCCGGAGCAACGCGCGCCAGCGGACGTCCCGCTCCGAATCACTGGTCGCGTAGGCGACGTGCAACGCACGATCGAAGAGCGCCTCGGGAGGCAGCGTCGCGCGCTCGAACAGTTTCGACCACACCCAGCGACGCACCGGGAAGGTGCCGAGTGCGAGAAAACTGGCGAAGGCGAGCAGGCGCGTCGGACCAGCGCTCGCGCTGTTCAGCAGCGCGATGTCCACGGCCACGACGGTGGCGACGATCACGCCCCAGAACAGCATCCGGTATGCCCACTGATCGAGGTCGAAGACGCGGTACTGGCGCAACCCGACCGCCAGTCCCGCATACATCAGCACGAAGAAGCCGAACGCATACCCCTGCGGAATCGGTGGCAGCCCGCCGATCGAACTCACCAGCGCCGTCAGTCCGACGAATGCCCCGCAGCCGATGAGGACGCTCACCGCAAACCAGCGCAGGATCGCACGCGCCGCCGGATCACCGCGGGTGCGGAACCACTGCACCACCGCAACGCCGATGGCTCCGAGCATCGCCAGCAGCACGGGGAAGCGCGTGCCCCAGTCCTGATCGGGAGCGAGGCGGAACGCCCCCGCCACCCACCAGAGCAGCGCCGTGCCCGCCAGCGCCGCGGGGACCCAGGCGCGGACGAGTCGCAGCGGATACACGAGAAAAATCACGCAGAGTGCCGCACCGAACAGCGTCGCCCCGAGGTGATTGATACGGCTCAGCCAGTGAAACAGCTCGCTGGGGAGCGCGATCTCGCGGGCGCTGTAGATGGCTGCGGCATGGGCGAACACGAGGAAGCAGACCCCCGTCAACGCATAGGCGCGTGCGCCCCAGTCACTCGGGCGCAGCGCCCACACCCACGCGCCGATGATCAGCCCCGCCGCGCCGAAGAGCAGTTGCAGCCAATACACGAGCGGCAGGCTGCCGATCGGCCTCGGGCGCGGCGTCACCGTGACCGTCCGGGTCACGCGAAGGGAGTCACGCAGCGTCAGCACGACAGCCGGCGCGTCGAGGATCGCGGTGATCCGATCCTGCCGGGCATAAAAGGCATCCTCTTCCGCCCACGTGTCGAGAAAGTCGGGCTCCTCGAGCAGGTCGCCGGGCTCGAGCGCCAGCGGCGTGCCGCCAGCCGGCGCGAGGGCAATCAGCGTATCACCCACATGCCGCACGCTGTCTCCGGAATTGCCGGCCTGGAGCCCGGCGAGGGCGAGCACCGCGCCACCGCTCGAGTGCACGAACGACACGCCGAGCCATGGGGGGAGCCGGACCAGCCAGGTGCACAGCACTGCCGAGACGAGGCAGGCAATGACTGCCGGCAGCAAGCGGGCACTGGGCGAACCTGAGGAACGCATCTCTCTGGGCGCAGCGGGGCGAAGGCCGGGGACGGAGATCCGGCGGGCCTCGCCACGGTTCCCCGCAGGAGAATGTACATCAGGTCGCCGTGACGGGGAGTGACCATTCCCGCGGGTACTCCGCGCCGCAGTCGCCCGTCCGCGACCGCGCGTGTGGCAGATCGGCGCTGGCTGGCCTCGGTATCGGTATGAGGACCCGGACCGGTTGCGCCCTTCCGTCAGCGCCGCCTCGGCGTTGCGTGTCTCTCAAGCGTACCCAGCCATCGGCCGACACATCTGCGGACTGACTGCTCCGCCGCCGCCTGGGCGACGCGTCACCTGCTGCCCCGACGGGATCGATTCAGCCACATGTCCTCCCACGAACGCTCTCCACAGCTGACGCCGCCAGTCGTTCCGGTTTTTTCAGACCCAAGCGGCCGTCGTTGGCGCACCCTGCGCGGTGCCGCGCTCGGCGTAGGGGTGGCCAGCACGTTGCTGGCGGCGGTGCTGGTGCTGGCGGTACTCGTGCCGCCACTGCTGCCGAGCACCTGGACGGCTGTCGACATATCGCCACCGACGCCGGTGGCAAAGGCCGCGCGACCGCAGACCGCACGCAACGAAGCGCGTCGCAAGCTGCTCGCCGCGCTCGAAGAGCACCGCGTCGCCCCCGTACTTCGCGGACCGCGCCCCGAGTCGATCGTGCCGATGTCCACGCGCAGCGCCCCCGACAGCGCGCCGCTCGTGCTCGGCTTCTACGTCAACTGGGACGACAACTCCTTCTTCGCGCTCCAGGCGCACGCCCGTGACATGGATTGGGTGGTGGGTGAGTGGGCCTTCCTCGAACAGGACGGTGCGCGCGTCAGGTGGGACTTCGGTGACACCCGCCGCAAGGACGTGCTGGGACTCGTCCGCACCCTGCCGCCGGCACAGCGACCGCGCCTGCTGGCGATGCTCACCAACGTCGACCCGGTGTCGCACGATTTCGACAGCCGTCGCGCCCGTCGTCTGCTCACCAGCCCGGACCTTCGGCGCCGCGTGATCGACAGCCTCGCCGCCGGCGTGAAGCGGTACGGGCTGGCCGGCGTGGTGGTCGACATCGAACTGGTCGATGCCGCCTCCCGCGACGGCCTCGCACTGTTCGTGCGCGACCTGCGCGCTGCGCTCCATCCACTGGGCGCGGTGACGGTGCAGACCGTCGCGGCCGACGCCGATCCGGCAGAGTTCCGTGCGGCCGGCCAGTATGCCGATTACGTCGTGGACATGCTCTACGACGAGCACTACCCGACCGGTGATCCCGGGCCGGTCGCGAGCCAGAGCTGGTACGACGAACGCGCCATCGCGGCACTGAAGATGATCCCCCGCGAGAAGGCGATTTTTGCCATCGGTACCTACGGCTACCACTGGGACGACACGGGTGACAAACGCCCAGCCGAGGCGGCCACGTTCGCGGAGGTGATGAAGGCGGTGCGGGAGCACGCCGGCCGCATCGAGTTCGCATCGCCCTCGTTGAATCCGGTCGCCACCTGGACCGACCCCGATTCGGTGGATCACCAGGTCTGGTTCCTCGACGCGACCACCGCCTGGAACCAACTCTCCACTGCCGTCGGCCTTGGTGCTCGCGGCGTCGCGCTCTGGCGCCTCGGTGCCGAAGATCCTTCCCTCTGGAACGTGATCGGCTCGCGGGACGTCCCCGATCCCGTGCGCGACCTGGCGGCGATCGCGCCCGGCTACGACGTGGAGTTCAACGGGACCGGCGAGATCCTGCGCGTCGCGTCGCGCCCCACCATGGGCGAGCGCATCATCGGCGTCAACGCGACGTCGGAACTCATCACGCGCGTGCAGTGGAACGCGTTGCCGTCACCGTACGTGATCGAACGCACCGGAGCGGCGGCGCCGCACCGGGTTGCCCTCACCTTCGATGACGGTCCCGATGACCGCTGGACTCCGGCCATCCTCGACACCCTCAGGTCGCGTGGCGTGTTCGCCTCGTTCTTCATCGTGGGCAGCAATGCCATCCGCGAGATCCCGCTCACGCGGCGCATCATGGCCGAGGGGCACGAGCTCGGCAATCACACCTTCACGCACCCGAATCTCGCGGTGACGCCGGCATTCATCACGAAGCTGGAGCTCGACGCCACCGAGCGGCTGATCGAGGCCATCACCGACCGGCGCAGTGCGCTGTTCCGACCGCCGTACTTTGGTGATGCCGAGCCAACCACGCCCGACGAACTGGTGCCGGTGGCGCTTGCGAATGACCTCGGGTACATCACCGTGGGGCTGCATGTGGACTCGGACGACTGGCTCCAGCCCGGGGCCACGAAGATCGTCCGCAACGTGCTCGACGCACGGTGGCGCGGCAACGTCGTTCTGCTGCACGACAGCGGCGGCGATCGCAGCCAGACCGTGGCCGCGATCGGTCCGCTGATCGACTCGTTGCAGGCGCGTGGCGACACGATCGTGCTGCTCTCGGAGCTGCTCGGCCTGACCCGTGATCAGGCGATGCCGCCGCTGCCACCCTCCAGTGCCGCCTCGCGCGGGTTCACGCTGGCGGCGTTCACCACCATCAGTGCGGTCGAGGCGACGGTCACCTGGCTGTTCCTCGCGGCGGTGATCCTCGGGTCGCTGCGCATCGTGGTCGTGCTGGCGCTGGCGATCGTGCATCGGGTGCGCGGTGCACGACGGACGCCGGGGGCACTGGACTTCACCCCGCACGTCTCGGTCATCGTGCCGGCCTACAACGAGGCGACGGTGATCGTGAAGACCATCGACTCGCTGTTGCGTCAGGTCTACGGCGGCGCGCTCGATGTGGTGGTGGTGGACGATGGATCGCCCGATGGCACCGGTGCCATTGCCGCGGAGGCATTCAGCGGCAATGCACAGGTGAAAGTCTTCACGAAGCCGAACCGCGGCAAGGCATCGGCGCTCAACTACGGGATTGCGCGGGCCCATGGTACGATCGTGATCTGTCTCGACGCCGACACCGTCTTCGAGCCGCGCACGATTGCCGAGCTGGTGGCGCCGCTGCGCGACCCGCAGGTCGGCGCGGTGGCCGGCAATGCAAAGGTGGGCAACCGACTGAACCTCGTGACACGCTGGCAGGCGCTCGAGTATGTGACGAGCCAGAACGTGGACCGGCGTGCCTTCGATCTGCTCAACTGCATCACCGTGGTGCCTGGCGCCGTGGGAGCGTGGCGTCGCGAGGCGGTGCTGGCAGCGGGCGGCTTTTCGCACGACACGCTCGCCGAAGACCAGGATGCGACGATCGCGCTGCGCAAGCGCGGCTGGCGGATCGCGTATGCCGAGCGCGCGGTGGCGTGGACGGAAGCGCCGGACACCTTCCGGTCGCTCGTGAAGCAGCGCTTTCGCTGGAGCTTCGGCACACTGCAGTGCGCCTGGAAGCATCGGGAGACGCTGTTGCGGCGTCGCTTCGGCGCGCTCGGCACCGTGGCCATGCCGAATACGTGGATCTTCCAGCTCTTCTTCACCGCCATCTCGCCGCTGGCCGATCTGCTCTTCCTCGCCAGTGTCGCGAGCGTCGGGCTCACATGGATGGCCCACGGCCCGACCTTCGCCTGGCAGAGCGGCACGCAGCTCGCGACGGTGTACCTCGCCTTTCTCCTGATGGACTGGCTGGCGGCGGTGATCGCCTTCGGCCTCGAACCGGGCGAGGACCGGCGGTTGACCTGGCTGATCCTGATCCAACGGTTCGCGTACCGGCAGCTCATGTACTGGGTGGTGGTGAAGTCGTTCATCGCGGCGGCGCGCGGTGGTCTGGTGGGGTGGGGGACGCTGGAGCGGAAGGGGACCGTCGCGGCGCAGCAGGGGTAGCGGCTACCGGGCGCGCGCCGATCGCTTCGGCGCGCCGGCAACCGCCGTAGTCTGCCGGGTGTCGAGGGACTAGATTCACGCAAGCATCCTCAACCCTGCCGTGTCCGCATCTTTCCAGGAACACCTCGAGCTCGCCCTTGGCGACGAGTACCGCGTCGTGCGCGAGCTCGGCGGCGGTGGCATGAGCCGTGTGTTCCTCGCGACGGAGGTGGCCCTCGGCCGCACCGTCGTGATCAAGGTGCTCACGCCGGAGCTGGCCGCCGGCGTCAATCGTGAGCGCTTCCGACGTGAGGTGCAGCTGGCCGCCGGCCTGCAGCACCCGATGATCGTGCCGCTGCTCACCGCCGGCGAGGCGGAAGGGCTGCTCTGGTACACGATGCCGTTCGTCGAGGGCGAGTCGCTCCGCGAGCGCATCCAGCGCGGCGTCATGTCGCAGCGCGATGCCCTGCCGATCCTGATCGATGTGGCGCGTGCACTCGGCGCGGCGCATCGCAAGGGCATCGTCCACCGCGACATCAAGCCCGGGAACATCCTCCTCCACGAGAACCACGCGGTCGTGGCCGATTTCGGTGTGGCCAAGGCGCTCACCGCGTCGGTCTCGGATTCGACGGGCCTCACCACCTCGGGCCTGGCTGTCGGCACGCCGGCCTACATGTCGCCCGAGCAGGCGGCCGGCGACGCGACGGTGGACGGACGCGCCGACATCTACGCCCTTGGCTGCGTGGCGTACGAACTCCTCAGCGGCAAGCCGCCCTTCACCGATCCGAGCATGGCGCGGCTGCTCGTGGCGCAGGTGTCGCAGGTGCCGGTGCCACTGGCGCAGGTGGCGCCGGTCCGGTCGGGCATGGCCGCCGCGATCATGCGCTGCCTGGCGAAAGATCCGGCCGAGCGATGGCCCACCGCCGATGCACTGGCCGATGCGCTGGAGCAGCAGCGCTTCACGGCCGAGATGCCGCTGCCCGTCCCGCCACCGACGTCTCCGGTCGCGACGGAGCGAGCCGGCGATGGATCCGCCACCCTACCGCCGCGCCGGCGTGGGCTCGTCGGCGGTGGTCTGGCCGTTGCACTGGTGATCGGCGTGGCAGTCGCGCTGTCGTCCGGCCGCGGTGGTCCGAAAACGGCCGTGGCCTTCGATGCGCCGCAGACGGTGATCGTCGCCGACGTGGACAACCGCACCGCCGATTCGACGCTCGGCGATCTCGTCTCCGAGGCGCTGCGGACCGAGCTCCGGGAATCGAAGCTCGTGACGGTGATGACGCCCTCCGCCACCGCCGAGGCGTTGCAGCGCATGCAGCGCCCGAACGTGCAACGCATCCCGGCCGTGCTGGCACGCGAGATCGCGGTGCGCGAAGGGGTCCCGCTGGTGGTCGAGGGGCGCATTCAGAAGGTCGGCAATACCTACCTCGTGCGCGCTGCGCTGGTGTCGTCGGCCGACGGCGCCGAACAGACGGCGGTGCAGGAGACCGCCACCAGTGAAGATGGCCTGATTGCCGCAATCGGCCGCCTGGCGCGGCGCACGCGCGAGAAGCTGGGTGAGTCCAGGACCGCGCTCACCGCACTCGCGCCGATGGAGCGCGTCACGACCACATCGCTGGCGGCACTGCGCAAGTACACCGAAGCGATGCGCATCGGCGATGCCCCGCGCGAGGAGCGTTCCCGCGAGCGCGAGATCGCGTTGCTGCAGGAGGCGGTCGCCCTCGACTCCACCTTCGCGATGGCGTGGCGTCGACTCGGCGTGCGACTGATGCAGCCGGGCGGCGGCAGCTTCGTGGCGGCGCGGCAGAAGCAGGGCCAGGCGGCGCTCACGCGCGCCTTCGCGTTGCGCGCACGACTGTCGCCGGTGGAGCGCGGACTGGCGGAAGCTGCCTACTACAGCGATGTGGCGGCCGATCCGCGGCGCGCCACAGCCGCGTATGAAGCGATCCTCGCCGAGCAGCCGACGAACCGCATCGCGCTCAACAACCTCGCGAATGCGGCGTTGCAGGCCGGTCAATTCGACAGGCTGCGTGACTACGGCGCACGCTACGTGGCGATCGACTCGTCCAACCTGCAGGCGTGGCCGTGGGTGTTGTACGGCGCCTACGGCACCGGACGACTGGCCGAAGCGCGCGAGGCGCGGGCGCGCATGCGGCGTCGCTTCACGACGCCCGAACAGGTCGCACTGCTGGATCAGCAAGACCTCAACTGGCTCGCGCTCGAACGTGACTGGCCGGAACTGGAGCGCCTGGCGCGGACCCTGCTGGCGGCGGCGAGGGACCGGCGCGATGAGGACGATGCGCTCCGATCGCTGCTGTACTCGTTCCTGATGCGCGGCCAGTTCGACGCGGCCTGGAAGGCGAACGACGCCGTGGGCGCACGCCGGCTCGCGTCCGCCGACACCGCTGATGCGCGAATCTGGCGCGGTGACGCCGCGCGACAGCGCTACTTCGACCGCGCCTGGTACCTCGGCGACACCGTCGGCATCGCGGCGGCGATCGAGACCTACCGCAGCGTGTCGCAGGTGGACGCCTGGCCCATGGGTGAGCGGCCGGGCGGGAACCTCGTCCCCGATTTCGTGCTGGCAGGGAATTTCGCGGTCGCCCGGCAGCGACTCGTGGCGCTGCGGGCGGCCGCCCCGCGTCAGGCGGACGCAGGTCGGAGGGTGCCGCCACCGTCGTCGCCGTCGTACGACGCCCTCGAGGCGCAGATCCTGAGCGCCGAAGGTCGCGGGACGGAGGCGTTACGCGCGCTGACGCCGGCGCTGGTCGAGGCGCGCCGATATCCGTCGTCGGACGCGGCGTTCGCTGTCGGTACGGCATGGCGTATCGCCGGCGAGCCCGATTCGGCACGCGTCTGGCTCTCGCGCCTGATCGATCGGAGGGATCCACGGGCCATCTGGAACGAGGCGCTCTTCCGGCATCCCGCGCTGCGCATCCTCTGCAACATCGCCGTGACGGCCGAGCAGAAGACGGCCGCCTGTGGGGCGCTCGTCGATGAGTGGAAAGGTGCCGATGCCATTGCACAACCCGTCGTCGCCCTCGCGAAGGCAAAGCTGGACGCGCCGTGAACCGGCCTCGGTACCGATAGATTTGCCCGCAGGCGCCGCCGTGGCGGCACGCGTTCCCCTGTTCCGGCCTGCATGCTCCAGCACATCAGCGTCTTCGACGAAGCCGCGATCCTCATCGTCCTCGCCGCCGTCCTCGGGTATCTCAACCATCGTGTCTTCCGGCTGCCGGCCTCGATCGGGCTGACGGTGATGGGCGCCGTGGCCTCGCTGCTGGTGGTGGCCGCCGACCGTCTCTTCCCCGAAGCGGAGCTGTCGACCACTCTCACGCGCTTCCTCCAGTCCATCGACTTCGAGACGGCGCTGATGGACGGGATGCTCTCGTTCCTGCTCTTCGCCGGTGCCCTGCACGTGGACTGGGCCGAGATGCGCCGCGGGCGCTGGCAGATCCTCGGGCTGAGCACCGTCGGCGTGATGGTCTCGACGGCGATCATCGGTGGTGGCTTCTTCCTGATTTCGGGGTGGCTCGGCCTGCAGGTGCCGTTGCTCTGGTGCCTCGTCTTCGGCGCGCTGATAAGCCCCACCGATCCGGTTGCCGTGATGGCGGTGCTCAAGCGCGCCTCCGTGCCGCCCTCGCTGCAAGCGACGGTGGCCGGCGAGAGCCTGTTCAACGATGGGGTGGGCGTGGTGGTGTACGGCATCCTGCTGGCAGCAGCGGCGGGCACTGCACCGTTCGAGGCCGGCGAGGCCGCCATCGAGTTCGCGCGCGAGGCCGGAGGCGGCATCGTGCTCGGCCTCGTCACCGGGTGGGTGGCCTTCCGCGCCATGCGCAGCATCGACGAGTACAACGTCGAAGTCATGATCACGCTCGCCGTGGTGATGGGCGGCTACAGCATCGCGCACTGGCTGCACGTCAGCGGGCCGGTCGCGATGGCGGTCGCCGGCCTGCTGATCGGCAACGCCG
>Ga0105045_10000849_pt1 | contig 23769 bp, 19 predicted proteins | sample MAT02_FD_78089 | JGI IMG/M metagenome (GOLD analysis project Ga0105045, IMG submission 78089) | Freshwater microbial communities from Lake Fryxell liftoff mats and glacier meltwater in Antarctica - MAT-02 (megahit assembly) | ecosystem: Environmental > Aquatic > Freshwater > Ice > Liftoff... | reverse complement strand
TGATCGCCGGCGAACAGTTCACTGTGGCCGTGGCGCACAACCTGCGCGACGCGCGTCGCCAGATCGCGATGCAGCAGCCCGACATCCTTCTGCTGGACCTGCGCCTGCCCGACGGCAACGGCATGGACCTGCTGGCCGACGCGCAGATGGTGGCTGACACCGAGGTCGTGCTGTGCACCGGGCACGCCAACCTCGAAACCTCGATTCAGGCCCTGCGGCTGGGCGCGGCCGACTATCTCGTCAAGCCCGTCAACCTGAAGCAGTTGCAGGGCGTGCTGTCGCGCATCATGAAGCCGGCCACGCTAAAGGCCGAGGTGGCCGACCTCACGGCAAAGGTGGCCAGCAGCGGCCACTTCGGCCACCTGTGGGGCCAGAGCCCGCCGATGCTGCGCATGTACGAACAGATCAGTCGCGTCGCCGGCACCAGCGTCACGGTGTTCATCACGGGCGAAAGCGGCAGCGGCAAAGAGGTGGTGGCGCAGACCGTGCACGACCTCAGCCGTCGGCGCAAGCGGCCTTTCCTGGCCGTGAACTGCGGCGCGATCAGTCCGAATTTGATCGAGAGCGAGATCTTCGGCCACGAAAAGGGCAGCTTCACGGGCGCCGAGCGCATGCACCAGGGCTTCTTCGAACGTGCCAGCGGCGGCACCTTGTTTCTGGACGAGATTACCGAGATGCCGCTGGAACTGCAGGTCAAGCTGCTGCGCGTGCTGGAAACATCGCGTTTCATGCGCGTGGGCAGCACCACCAGCCAAGAAGCCGACGTGCGCATCATCGCGGCCACCAACCGCTTGCCGCACCAGGCCGTCGCCATGGGCAAGATGCGTGAAGACCTGCTGTACCGCCTGAACGTCTTCCCCCTGCAACTGCCGCCGTTGCGGGCAAGGCTCGAAGACGTGCCGCTGCTGGCGCGGCATTTCCTGACCGCCATCGGCGCACAGGAAGGCCAGACGCGGCGCTTCACGCCTGCTGCGCTCGTGAAGCTGGGCCAGTACACCTGGCCGGGCAACGTGCGCGAATTGCGCAACGCCGTGCAGCGCGCGTACGTGATGGCCAGCGGCGAAACCATCGACGAGGCCTGGTTGCCCGAGGGCGACGGCGCGGCGCTGTCGCAGACGCATTCGCAGACGCAGACGCAGACGCAGCCGGCACCCCATCCGCAAGCTGTCGACGCAGCCGCAGCCGCGATGGCAGAGCCGGCAGCCGAGCATGCAAGATCAACGGACGGCGCAGACGACGCCACGCGCGCGGCCGACAGCAGCGACCACATCACACTGCGCATCGGCACCAGCCTGGCGCAGGCCGAGAAGGTGCTGATGCTGGCCACGCTTCGCCACTACAACCACCACAAGGAACGCACCGCCGCAGCGCTGGGCGTGAGCCTGAAAACGCTCTACAACCGGCTGAAGGAATACGGCGCAGACGCCGCAGCCGCAGCCGCAACTGGCAAGCGCGAGCCGGATTGACGGGCCGAAAAAAAACGATGCAGCCGTTCAGTGAACGGGCTGCATCGCAGCGCCGCTTCGGCCGCAGCGCGGCCTTCAGCGGGGTGGAGACTCAGCTGAGCCGACGCGTCAGTTGCGGTCTCGGCGCGCCGCGCGGGTGGCATTGACATCGTTGTTGCCGTCGGTGCTGGACATGCCCGAGGACGTGTTGCCCATGCGGTTGCCGTTGTTCATGCCCGATGTCGTGTTGTCCTGGGTCATGCCCATGGTGCGCGACGTGTCGGGCGCAGCACCAGGGCCGGTGTTGACGCCGCTCGTGCCCACCGGTCGCGTGCCGGTGTTGCCGTTGTTCATGCCCGATGTCGTGTTGTCTTGCGTCATGCCCATGGTGCGGGACGTGTCGGGCGCGGCGCCGGGACCGGTGTTGACGCCGCTCGTGCCCACCGGGCGCGTGCCGGTGCGGTTGTCGTTCATGCCCGAATTCGTGTTGTCCGTGGTCATGGCCTTCGTGCCTGACATGTCGCGCACAGAACCGGGGCCGCTGGTGACACCGCTCGTGCCCGACGGGCGATTGACTGTGCCGTATTTCGACGTGTTTCCGCTGGCATTGCTGCCGGTGGACGTGGTGGCGTTTTGCTGGTTGCTGGTGTTGGCTGGGTTGTCGCCTCGCTGTGAGGTTCCTGCACCAGTGCCGGTGCTGCCGGTGCCGGTGGCGCCTTGAGCGAAAGCCCAGTTCGCGGCCAAGGCCAGACTGGCGGCCACGGCCACCCGGGAAAGAGTTTGCAATTTGCTGTTCATGCGGATTCCTTGAAGTGATTAAGAGCGCGCCGTCGCAGCGCCACGCCAGTCCCTCAGGCAACGGCTGTGCCCGGGTGCCTCAGAAAGCCGGTTTGTTGCCGCATCCGCATTGAGCGGCTGATAGACAACGGCGGTGCCTGTAACTATTGCCGTAAATCGATGGCGATATCTCTGAGGCTGATTTGGACCCCCCATGCGCTGCCTCGGCACACCAGTTGCCGTGCCCCCGGCAGGCAGTTCTGTCGGACTCCACAACGCAGAGAAGGAAGTAGCAATGAATATCATCATTTGGCTCGTGGTGGGCGGTCTGATCGGCTGGGTGGCCAGCATGATCATGCGCACCGACGGGCAGCAAGGCATGCTCCTGAACGTCGTTGTCGGCATCGTCGGCGCGGCATTGGGCGGCTGGTTGATTTCGCCACTGGTGGGCGTGGGCACCATCAACCAGGGTTCGTTCAGCCTCGGCGCGCTGGTCGTTTCCTTGCTCGGCGCTGTGGTGCTGCTGGCGATCGTCAATTTGTTCCGCCGCGGCTCGGCCCGCTGATTTCGACCAGACCGCGTTCGATGAACCCTGGCCCAGGCAATGAAAGCCTGGGCCGTTTTTCGTGTCAGTCCACCGTGGCACGTGCCTGGTCGCGCAGGGCGCGCAACTGCGCATGGTTGCGCCTGACGCCTTGCAGTTGCTGTTCGACGACGTTGCGCACTTCCTGAGCGAGTGGCTTTTCCAGGGCCTTGCGATAACTCGACAAGGCACTGTCCTCACCGCGCTCGGTTTCTTCGAGGATGGCGCGGTCGCTGTAGCCCGACAGGGTGTCCTTGATCGCCATCCAGCCGCGGTGCACCGTGCCAGTGGTGCTGCCGTCGTCTTCGGCCTCGCCGCCCAGGGCCACGACGAGGGTCTGCAGTTCCATCGCGGCTTGCCGGCATTCATCTGCTCGGCGTGCGAACAGCTTTCGCACTTCGGGACTGCGCACGTATTCGGCTGAACTCAGGAAACCGTATTCGCCGTCCTTCGCGGTTTCTATGAGTTCGTTCAGGGTTTCGATGGTCTCGTCGGGGTTCATGAAGTTCGCTCCCAGGCAGTCGGATCGAAGGCCGACACTGGCAAGGCCAGGCGGGTGATGCCTGACGAGGGGCAGAAGGCATGCCCAGGCTGAACAGCCGCCGGAAGTGTTGGCAGAGGCGCTGTTTCTGGTCGGCCGAGACTCGACTCGAGCCGGGCCCGGTTCACCCGCCGGCGATGGCCCGGCGCAGCGCCGACAGCAATTCTTCCTGTGGGCAGGGTTTGCGCAGCACCGCGAATTCGCTCTCGGCGTCTCGAACGGCCTGGCTGAACGCCGTGATCAACACCACCGGCAGCTTGGGCCGCAGGTGGCGCAGGCGCCGTGCCAGGGCCAGCCCGTCCATGGTGCCGGGCATCATGATGTCGGACAGCACGACGTCGAAGATGCCGCCGCGTTCGATGCACTCCAGGGCCTGCCCCGCGTCGGCAGCGCGCTCTACCTGCGCGCCGTGGGCCATCAGCAGCGCGGCCGTCACGTCGCCCAGAATTTCGTTGTCCTCGACCAGCAGCACACGGGCACCGCCGATGCTGGCTTGTGGTGCGGCTGTGGTTGCAGTTGCAGTTGTACTTGCACTTGCAGTTGCGCTTGCACCTGCACTTGCAGTGGCAGATGCAGAGGCGGTTTCAGATGCAGATGCAGATGCAGATGCAGATGCAATTGGCATTGCCGCCTTGGTCTCCGTCGCGGGTGGGTCGCTGGCGTCGGTTGCTGCGGCTGCCGCTGCTGCGGGCTCGGCGCCAGTCTCGGCCGCGGACAGGACTGACCCGCCTGCACTGCCTTGCATGGCACCGCTGGGCAGCGCACCTGCTGCAGGCAGCGTCATCAGCACGGTGGTGCCCAGCCCGGGCGTGCTGTGCAAGCTGACGCTGCCCCCGGCCTGCGTGCAAAAGCCGTGCACCTGGCTCAGCCCCATGCCGCTGCCCTGGCCCACGCTCTTGGTGGTGAAGAAAGGCTCGAAGGCGTGCGCGGCCAGCTCGGGCTCCATGCCCTGGCCGTCGTCGCCGACCGAGATCAGAACGTAGCCATTGCCGTGCGTTGAAGCTGTCTGGCTGGCTTTTTCTGCGCTGGCTTCTTCGGCACTGGCGTTCCGCGCGCTGATGCGCAATTCACCGCCACCAGGCATGGCGTCACGCGCATTCATGGCCAGGTTGATGAGGGCCAGTTCCAGTTCACCGGCGTCCAGGTGCACGGCGTGCGTGTCGGGCGCCACCGACACCGTGACGGTCACGTGCCGGCCGAGCACACTGCCCAGGAGTTCGCGCAGTTCGGGCAGGGTTTGCGCCAGCAGGATGCGTTGCGGCCGCAGCGACTGGCGGCCGGCGAACCGCAGCAAATGCTGCGTGAGCTGGCTGCCCAGTTCCACCGCGCGCCGGGTGGCTGCCAGCGGCGCGCTCAGCTCGGCCGCCGCGGTGTGGCGCTGAATGAGGTAGGCGCTGTTGCTGATGACGCCCAGCAGGTTGTTGATGTCGTGCGCCACGCCGCCCGTCAACCGGCCCACGGCGGCCACGCGCTGCCCTTGCGCCGCGCTTTGCTCGGCCAGGCGCGTGCGCTCCACCGCCTCGGCCACTTGGCGCTCGAGGTCGGCGCGGTTGCGCCGAATGGCTTCGGCGGCTTCGGCCAACGCCACGGTGACGTCGTCGCATTCGCCCAGCCCGGTGGGGCGCACGGTCACGGGCACACCCTGTTGCAGTTGCAAGGCCGCGGTCTTCAGGCCGCTGACAGGACCGACGATGCGCCGTGCCAGCCACAGCCCGCCGGCGAGTGCCAGCGCGAGCAGGGCCAACGCGCCCAGCGTCACCTTTTTCACCGCCGCCGGCAGCTGGCCATCGAACTGTTCGCGCGGCATGCCGACAACGTAGGTCCAGCCCATCGAAGCGCGGCTGAAATAAGCCGCGGTGGACTTGCCGTCAAGCGACACCGACATGAACTGCCCCGAGTCCTGCTGCTTCAAGAGCGCGCGCAAGTCGGGCGTGGCCTGACGGCCGACGAAACGGGAACCGCCTGGGTGGCGTGCCACGACGGTGCCCTCGGAGTCCAGCACCACACCCAGCCAGCCCGGCGAATGCGTCTGCGCATCGACGATGCGCTGCATCTCGGACGACCGCAACATCAGCGCCACGTTGTACTTCACCGCTCCTTCGCGCAGCACCGGTTCCACCAGCGCAGCGTAGGCGCTGTCGCCGTCTTCGGCCACCGGCAGGCGCAAGGGCTGCACACCCGCCTGGTCCACCAGCGCACGCACCGGTGCCTGTTGCGGCCGCGCGCCGGGCTGTCGGGTGTCCAGCAGCACGCGTTCAGCGTCGTACAGCTCGACCCAGCCTTGCAGGCCACCAAGCGCGCGCATGGCCTGATCTTCGAAGTTGCGCAGGCTGGCTGCAGTGGGGGGCCCGGGGCCGTCGAGCCAGCGCGACCTCGACAAGCTCCGCGCAATGACTGCGCGCTGCAGCAGTTCGCTGTCGACGGCCAGCGACAAGGCGCGCGTGGTTTCCTGCAGCATCCGCTCGTAGGCCTGCCGTTCTCCAGCGTAGGTGTCCTTGATCAGCCAGGCCACGCCAAAGATGCCGGGCAACAAGACGGCCAGCACGAGCAGGAGCACGCGGGAACGAATCGAAACAGACATGTGCAGAGGGCAGCGCAGCGGCGCAGCATAGCCGGCCTGCCTGCAGCGTGCAGCCCTCCGGTTGCGGGCCGTGGCGAAGTAGTTGTCTTTTTGGCGCGCTGCATGAATGGAGTGGGCCTCTCGCCGTGCTGGACGCGTTGGCGTCGTGTGGGGTTGGCCACGCCCAACTTGTTGTTGCTGCAGCGATATCTGGCGGGCATCATCAAGAGATCGCACAGCTGCCCGCCGTGCCCGCCGTGCCCGCCGTGCCCACCCTGTTCGAGCCCATTGCCTTGCAAACCTTCAAGACCCCATCGTTTCTGGCTGGTGGCGGCAGCATGGGCGAACGCATCCGCGCTTTCGAGTGGGGCGGCACGGCGCCGGGCCCCGTGGCGGGCTGGGCGCCCGGGCTGCGCGCGGCGGTGCAGATGATGTTGACGACACGGCACCCGGTGTTCGTGTTCTGGGGCCCGCAGCACGTGTGCCTTTACAACGACGCGTACGCCCAGTCTCTGGGGGCCGACAAGCACCCCGCCATCCTGGGCCTGCCCGGCCGCGAGGCCTGGGCTGAAAGCTGGCACATCACGGGCCCGCAACTCGCGCAGGTGATGGGCGGCGGCGAACCGACATGGCATGAAAACCACCTGGTGCCCATTGCGCGCAACGGCGTCGTCGAAGATGTCTACTGGACCTACAGCTTCGGCCCCATCGGCGACGAAACTGCGCCGAACGGCGTCGGTGGCGCGCTGGTGCTGGTCACCGAGACCACGGCCCAGGTGCTGGCCAAGCGAAAGTTGCAAGAAGCCGAAGAGCGCTGGCGCAGCCTGTTCGACCAAAGTCCCGGGTTCGTGTGCATCCTGCGCGGCGCCGAGCATCGCTTCGAGTTCGTCAACCCGCGTTATCAGCAGATGCTGGGCGGGCGGCAGCTGGTCGGCCTGACGGTGGCGCAAGCCGTTCCCGAAACTGAAACGCAGGGTTTTCTGGAACTGCTGGACGGGGTTTACGCCACGGGCCAGGCGCACGTCGCCAGCGGTCGTTCGCTGCAGTTGCGCGGCGCAGACGGCGCCAGCGAACAGCGCTATGTCGACTTCGTCTACCAGCCCATCGTCGACGACGGGTGCGTCAGCGGCATCTTCGTGCAGGGTTCAGACGTCACCGAGCGTGTGCTCGCCGACGCCGCGCTGGTGCAGAGCGAAGCGCGCTGGCGCGCGCTGGCCGAGAATCTGCCTGGTGGTGCGGTGTTCGTCGTTGACCGAGAACTGCGCTATGTCCTGGCTGCCGGCGAAGCACTGACGGTGTCGGGGGTGTCTGCCGCCGATCTGATCGGCCGCAGGGTGCGCTCGCCCATGCCGCCCGAACGCGCAGACCTGTATGAAACGCAGTACCGGCGCGCGCTTGCCGGCGAGTGTTTCGAGATCGAGCACCAGGAGCTCGGCCGCTACTACTTGACGCGCGGCGTGCCCTTGCGCGATGCCTCAGGGGTGATCTACGGCGCGCTGGCCGTGTCTCACGACATCAGTTCGCGGCGCGCGGCCGAAGACCGGCTGCGCAGCGCCAGTGCGCAACTCGAAGCCATGCTGACGGCATCCGAAATCGGCATGTGGAGCTGGCGGCCGGGCGAGGACGTGGTTCAGCACGACCTCAATCTGGCGCGCATGTACGGCCTGCCCGACACGGCGGCATCGACGCTGCCCAGGCACCTGCAGCGCATACATCCCGACGACCGCGCGGCGATGCAGTCGGCCATCGACACCGCCCTGCACAGCGGGCACCTGAATATCCGCGAATACCGCGCGGTGGGCGCCGACGGGCAGTTGCGCTGGCTGGCCGGGCGCGGCAGCCTGCAGCGAGACGAGCAGGGACGGCCCGAAGTTCTGAACGGCCTGGTGATCGACATCAGCGACCTGAAGAAGCTCGAGGAAACGCTGCTGGAAAGCGACCGTCAGAAAGACCGCTTCCTGGCCATCCTGGCGCACGAGTTGCGCAACCCGCTGTCGCCGTTGATCCGCGCGGCGCATGTGCTGGGCAGCGAACCGCTGGCTGCCGAACAGTTGCAGCGCTGCCGCGACATCATCCAGCGCCAGGTGCGGCAGATGGCGCTGCTTCTGGACGACTTGCTCGATGTCTCGGGTATCAGGTTCGGCCGGCTGCGCGTGGCCATGGTGCCGGTTGCGCTGCAAGACATCGTCGATGCTGCTGTCGAGACGGCATTGCCGCTGTTGCAGGCGCGGCAGCAGGAATTGCAGATTGAAATGCCGCGCCCGCCGCTGCGCCTGATGGCCGACCCGGGCCGCATGGCGCAGGTGCTGTCGAACCTGTTGACCAACGCGGCCAAGTACACGCCACCGGGCGGGCAGGTGCGCCTGGCGGCGCGGCGCGAAGGCAGCCAGGCCGAGATCAGCGTGCAGGACAACGGCCAGGGCGTCGCACCTGCGCAGTTGAGCCGAATTTTCGAGATGTTCGCGCGCGTGGAAGAGGCACCGGTCGGCAGCGGCGGCGCGGCCACGGCCGCCGCGCCTGGCGGTTTGGGCATCGGGCTGGCGCTGGTCAAGGGCTTCGTGGAATTGCATGGTGGCCGTGTCACCGCGCACAGCGCAGGGCTCGGGCACGGCAGCGTGTTCACCGTGAGCCTGCCCGCCTTGCCTTACGAAGACTCGCCGCCTGCGGCGCCGCCTGCGCCGATGCGTGGCGCCGCGCTTTCCGCGCCGTGCCGGGTGGTGATTGCAGACGACAACGCCGACGCGGCCGAAACACTGTCTATGCTGCTGCGCATGGCCGGCCACGACACACGAACTGCGGGGGACGGGAGAACGGCGCTGGCCCTCTGCGCTGAATTCCGCCCCCATGTGGCGTTGCTGGACTTGGGCATGCCGGGGCTGTCGGGCCTTGAATTGGCAGAAAAGCTGCGAGCCGACCCCGCGCACGCCGCAATGTTGCTCGTCGCCCTCACAGGCTGGGGGATGAACGAGAACCAGCAGTTGGCGCGCGAGGCGGGCTTCGACCGCTACTACACCAAGCCCATCGACCCCGACAGGCTGCTGCTGATGCTGGCCGAGGCCGCAGCCGAACGCGCCGGCACTGACAGCTGACGCATACGAGGCTGCCGCTCAGAAAGCTGCGCTGGCCACCCTGGGTGCTTGCACCTGCGCAGCGTCTTCCTGAACAGCGACTGCGGTTGCGGCGCCCGCGGCCTGGCGCGCCAAGGTCAGCATTTCGTGCACGCAGTCGGCGCTGCGAGTCCAGTCGTGCTGCGCCACCAGGTTCAGCATGGCGATGGCGCGCTGGCAGCGTTGGGCCGGTGTGGCGGCCAGCAGCGACTCGCAAGCGGCGATGAACGATGGGGTGTCTTCGGCCACCACCACGGCCTCGCCATACAAGACCTCGACGTCACGAATCTTCGTGCTGACGGCCGGCTTTTCACCCGCCATGTATTCGAGCGTCTTGGTCGGGCTGATAAAGCGCGTGGAATCGTTCAGCGCGAACGGCAGCAGGGCCACGTCCCAAGCGGCCAGCAAGTACGGCAGGCGCTGGTAGGGCTGCATGCCCAGCCAGTGGATGTTGGGCCGCTGCGGCAGCGCGGCGGGGTCGATCTTGACCACCGGCCCGGCCATCACGATGTTCCATTCCGGGTGCGCGTCGGCCATGGCCGTCAGCAAGTCCAGGTCCATTCTTTCGTCGATGACGCCGAAGTAGCCCAGGCGCGGGCCAGGCAACGCGCCTTGAAGTTCCTTCGCGTGGCGGGCGTGTTCACCATCGGCCACCAGGTTGGCCGGCGCGTAGTGCTCGGAATCGACCGCGCTCGGCAGGCAGACCACCAGCGGGTGCAGTTCGCGACGGCTTTCGTACAACGACGGGCCGCCGGTCAGCACGAACGCCGCCTCTTTCATCAAGGCAGATTCGCGCTGGCGCAATTGCCGCGGTGCATCCTTGAACGCGGCAAGATCGTCCATGCAGTCGTACACCATGCAGGCAGGCTGCACCGCCGTGGCCAAAGGCAGCGCCATGGGCGTGTAGAGCCATGCCACGTCGACCTGCAGCTGCATGGCTTTCAGGTATTCGGCAATCAGGCTGAACAGCGAGGGCAACTGGTCGTCGTGAAAGCCGAAAGATTTCTCGGGCGTGTGCGGCACCAGCACCTGCACGGTGCTGCCGTCGCGGCCCGTTTCCTGATGGACCTGCAGCCGAGCCGGACCCTGGCTGTGCACGGGTTCTTCAACGAAGATGACCCGCCAGCGCCCGGCCAGCCGCGACAGCAGATGTTGCGGCCGCTGGAACACGAAGCCCCAGCGCAGATGAGAGAACACCAGCAGCACGGGTGGCACTGCCGGCGCAGCGGAAAGGACGAAGGGCGCTGACTTGGTCATCGTTCGGCCTCTGTCATTCAGCTTGTGAACGGGCGGCTGCGGCCGGCTTGCGCGCTCGGGCGGCCTGCCCGTGCTGACCGTTGCCAGTCTTGCTGGCGGATTTGCCGGCAGTCTTGCTAGCGGACTTGCTAGCGGACTTGCTGGCAGTCTTGCTGGCAGTCTTGCGTGCAGGCGCGCTGGCGCCGTCTTCGGCGCCTTCATCGTCGCCGTCACCCACCGGGTCGGCATCTTCGTCTTCCGGTGTCAGCTCGGCGCGGCGCTCTGTCATTTCCGCGGCCAGCGACTCCCAGTCCATGCGTGCTTTCTCCAGCTTCGGGAACATCTCGCCTTCTTCCTCCTTCACGTGGTGCTGCACGTATTCGCACAGCACGGTGAACCGGGCGCTGTACTTGTCGTCGCCAGGGCTCATCTCGCGCAGCTGGTTGATGAAGGTGTGCACCGACTCGTGCTCGACTTCGGCTTCGTCGATCAAATCGTCTTCAGAAAGCGCAGCGCGCGCCGCCGGGTACAGAAATTCTTCTTCCAGGGCGGCGTGAACCGTCAGTTCGTCGAGCACCTGCTCGACGATGGCCTGCATGGCTTCATGGTCCTGGCTGTGGTCGAGCTTCTTGAACTCGCGGTACGCCTTCTTCACGCTCTTGTGGTCGTCCTTCAGCTGCTGAAGAATTTCCGTGCGCGCAGCCGCAGCGGCGCGGCTGTTGGCGCGCGGCGAGCGGGTCGAAGCTGAAGATGTGGTGCTCGGCATAAATGCTCTCCAAGTTTCAGTTGTGACGGGAAGGCTTGCGCCAGCCGCACGGCAATCGCCGTGCCGCTGGTGGCGAAGGGCGCGCGCGGCGTACCCCCGCCGCAGTGCGCCAGAGGCGTGCTTTTTGCAGTTTTTGCCGCAAAACGGGCTGGCGTGATCGCGTTTCGGTAAACGACCTGAGCAGCAGGGCGGCTGGCCCGCCGGGGGCTGTTCGTTGCGGCAGCCGCGGCACCCTCGGAAGGGGCCGGGTTCAGCGCCAGCAACGCCGAAAGTGCGAGGCGGGCCGATGAGCGGCACGGACTTTGCGTTGTGGGGGTTGTGCCCGACACATCGATGACGACGTCGAGAGCCACATCGACAGCGACATCGACGCCGACATCGACGACTACAGAGGAGCCGCCGCAATGACCACGATGGAATTTCGTACCGAACACCGTCAATCACAGACGCTGTCACCCCGGTTGCAGCATGCGGTGAGGCTGCTGCACATGTCGTCGATGGACTACGCGGCCGTGATGCAGGACACCCTGGGCAAGAACCCGTTCCTCGAAGCCGAAGAAGGCGATGAGTCCGAGCCGTACACGATGCCGCTGGACCCGACACGGGCGGAAGTGCCCCTGGATTTTCAGAACGACACCTTCGACCGAGACGGCGGCGCTGAGGCCGAGGCGGCTACCGGTTTCGACGAAGCCGGCGACGGTGCGACCGAGGCCGGTGCTTCCAGCGAAGAGTCGCACGACTACGGCGACGGCGGAGACCGCGACCTCTGGATGGCCGACACCGGCAGTGGCGCCCGCCGCAACGAGGATGGCGAGTTTTCGGCGCTGGACCTGATGACGGTGCAGACTTCGCTGAACACGCATCTGCATGGCCAGTTGAACTTGATGCCGTTGCCCGAGCGTGACTTGATGCTCGCGCAGGCCATCGTCGAATCGCTCGACGACGACGGCTATCTGCGCACCCCGCTGGAAGAACTGCTGACGGTGGTGGAACTGCAGCCGCCCGCCACGCTGGCCGAAATGCAGATTGCGTTGAAGCACGTGCAGGCCCTGGAGCCTGGCGTGGCAGCGCGCAGCGTGTGCGAATGCCTGCAACTGCAGCTTCCCGCCATCGTCTGCCCCGAGATGCGCAGCCTGGCGCGCAGCATCGTCTGCGACCACATGGCACTGCTGGCCGCGCGAGACGTGAACGGCCTGGCCCGTGCGCACGGCAAGACGGCCGTGGAGATTGAAGCCGTGTGCGACCGCATCCGCCGTTTCGAGCCGCGACCGGGCTGGCGTTTCGGTTCGTCGCAAGTGGCGTACGTCGTGCCCGATGTCATCGTGCGCAAGCACAAGGGCCAGTGGAATGCGCAGCTCAACCCGGCCGTGGTGCCCAAGGTGCGGCTGAACCAGGTCTATGCGCAGCTGTTTCAGCGCCATCGCAATGCGCAGAATGCCGAACTCGGCGCGCAACTGAGCGAGGCGCGCTGGACGCTGCGCAACGTCGAGCAGCGGTTTTCCACCATCCTGGACGTCGCCCAGGCCATCGTGCGGCGCCAGAAGAACTTTCTGGACTACGGCCCGATGGCGATGCGCCCGCTGGGCCTGCGCGAAATCGCCGAAGAAGTGGGTGTCCACGAAAGCACGGTCTCGCGCGTCACCAACAACAAATACATGTCGACGCCCGTGGGCGTGATCGAGTTGAAGTACTTCTTCTCCCGCGTCATGGTCACGGCCAGCGGTGGCGCATGTTCTGGCACGGCCATTCGCGGCTTGATCAAGGACGTCATCGAGGCCGAGAGCGCCGAACAGCCGCTGTCCGACGCCGAGATCACGCGGCAGCTGGCGCAACAAGGGCTGGTGGTGGCCAGAAGGACGGTCACCAAGTATCGGCAGATGCTGAAGATCGAAGCCGTCGACCGCAGGCGCCGGCACGCGGTGCCCGCCTGAGGGTTCAGCTGCGCGGCAGAAGCGCCACCCTCTGAGCTGACGTACGAGCAGCTCTAGGTTTCGTCGCGACCCGTCGGCGCGGCCGGCTTCCGAACCGCACGCTCCTGCGTTTTCTGGTGGCATTCGGCGCAGCCCGGCTGAAACGCGCTGGCCGGTGTGGCTTCGGCTTCCTGAAACACCAGGTGGTGAAGCCCGCGTGCGGGTTCGGGCTGGCTTGGCGTTGCTGAATTCAATGTCATCGGCAGCACCCAGGCATCGACCATCAATGCCAGCAGCGCGCCCATTGCGAATGCCATTTGCGTGGCTGTCGTGGGCGGGCGTGTCACTTCTTCCTGCGTTTGGTAACCGGCGGGCTGGCGCCACCACCCGTGCGCGACGCAGCCTCCGAATCTGCGCGCTCGCGTTGCAGCAACCGCTGTTGTTCTTCCGCGCCCATGCCCTCCATGCCGTACAGGTCGGTGTTCACCAGACCGGCCTTGATGTCACGTGCTGCCTGCTGCACCACCGGGTCGGGCTTGGCTGCCGTGGAGCCCAGTGCCTGGTCGCGTTCATGCGGCATTGCCGGCAATGGGCGGGCTGGCGCGGGCTGCGCGGCGTCGGCACTCGGATCAGCAGCACGTGGCGGCCTGCGGCGCAGGGGTGGCTTGATCATTGCCCCGCCCTTGGTGCCGAAGCGGCGCAGTCTGCGGGGCAAAGCCTGTGGGGCATGCCGGTTGCCATGGCCGGCCACCGCCCTGCTTGCCGACCCCTTTCATGCTGATGAACTTGATGGAACGTTTTCTGCGCACCCGCTGGCGCTTCGGTGCCGCGCTGGTGGCGGCCCTGCTGTTGATGCTGATGAACGAGCTGAATTACCAGTACTCGTGGCAACGGCTGTCGGGCGGCATTGCGCTGACAGACGCGCGAAGTCAGGCAGCACAGACGCTGCAGACGCTGACCGACGCTGAAACGGCTGTTCGCGCCTATGTCCTGAGCGGCGACCCTCGGCAATTCGAGCTGTACAAAGAGGCGCGCGACAGGTTGCCTGTCGAGCGACAGCGGGCATTCACATCGCTTCGCGAACTGAACCTCGATCAGCAGTTGGCCGGAGCGGTGCCGCTGACGGAATTGCAGATCTTGCTGCGAAAGCGTGCGGCCACGCTGGAGCGCCTGGCGGCACAGGCGAACTTCCTGCAGGCCGGGCCGGGCCGCCCAACTGCGCCCGCCACGCCAGCCCCGCAGTCGACGCGAGCAGCCACCGATCTCGGCTCGACCGGCAACGGGGCGCCGGCTGCTGCGTGGACCGTGAATGCCGACCTCGCCCGCGCCGCGGCAGCCGATGCGCGCGGCAACGACACGGCCGTGTTGCGCGAAGCCTTCGACAGCATGCTGACGCACGCCAGCAGCCTGCAACAGACGACGCGCACCTCGCTTTTCGATGCCATGACCTTGAATCGCATCACCGTGCACCTGCTGACGTTGCTGGCTCTGGTGGCGCTGTACCTGCAGATGCGACAGCTGCAAGCTGCGAACAACCTGCGGGGCAATGAAAGTGTTCGTCTGGCCACTCTGGTGGACAAGCGAACTCGCGAGCTGCGCGAGCTCGCAGGCCACCTGGTGACGGTGAGAGAAGACGAGCGCGGCCGCCTCGCGCGCGACCTGCATGACGAATTGGGTGGCCTGTTCACCGCCATGAAGCTCGATTTCGCCCGAATGCGACGACAGCCCGGCTTGGGTGCAGCCGGGCTGGCCATCGTGGTGTCTGCCGAGGCCAGGCTCAACGCGGCCATTGCCTTCAAGCGCCATGTGATCGAGAACCTGAGGCCTTCTGCGCTCGATCAACTGGGTCTTGCGGTCAGCATCAAGCTGCTGTGCCAGGACGCGCAGCAGACGATGGGCACCTCTGTGGTCGCCGACCTGGACAGCGATGCCGGCGACGGCATTGGCAGCGTCAGGCAACTGTCCCACCAGGAAGCCGAGCTCACTGTCTACCGCCTGGTGCAGGAATCGTTGACGAACATCGCGAAGTACGCGGCTGCCAGTGCAGTCAAGGTTTCTGTTCGCGTCCGAGGGGACCAGCTGCATGTTCATGTGCAGGACGACGGCCGCGGCTTCGATGCGCGCAAGGTGGGGCAAGGGCATCACGGACTGCTGGGCATGCGTTACCGCGTCGAATCGCAAGGCGGGCGGCTCTTCGTGCACTCTGCGCCCGGCAAGGGAACCATCATCACCGCTCATTTGCCCCTGCTCGCCGCGGCCGCGACCCCGCGAATCGTCGAGAGGGATCCCGAGCACAGGAGGGATGTTTCCCATGGTGACGTCCGGGTGGATGCTGCGGCCGGTCTCGTCGCGACGACGAAGTGAACGGCAGTGGGCAGGTGCGGTGCTCGAAGTGCTGGGAAGCATGCATGCATTGCACTGCGGCACCGGTTGCACGAGCGTCGTCCGACGCCGCGTGAAGACGTCGGACCAGACCTACCGCGCACTGGAGGTGCCGCTCGGGCATGGCCGTTGCCCTTAGCGCTGCAGTGCGCGGCCGGGCTGCGCGCAGGTGCCAGCCCAAACGCCTGACGGCAAACGGCAAACGGAAAACGGCAAACGCCTGACGGCTGACGGCAAAAGGGGGATGGCAGGTGCGGCAAATCAACGGCAAAAGCAGTGACGGTTCGCAGCGCATCGCCTCGCGAGGCGCCTGGAGTTCGTGCGCTGCCGAGCGCCGCGCATCGTCATGCCATCTTGAATTCCGCCACCGGGCATCGGCATGCTAGGGGCCGCATGGCGTCTGCTGCGCGATGCCTTTTCCGCGTGGATCGACGACTACGCGCCCAGCATGGGTGCTGCGCTGGCGTTCTACACCTTGTTCTCCATCGCTCCGCTGCTGTTGATCGTGATTTCCGTCGCCGGCCTGTTCTTTGGCGAGGCTGCCGCACGGGGTGCCATCCTCGACCAACTGTCGACTTTGCTGGGCGAGCAAAGCGCGGCCACGGTCGAGTCCTTGTTGGCGAGTCTGAACCGGCCTGCCGCAAGTGCCACCGGCACCGTGGTGGGCGTCATCACCTTGCTTGTCGGCGCCACCACCGTGTTCGGCGAATTGAAAGATGCCATGGACCGCATCTGGCGCACCCCCGCCAGCAATGGCAGCGGCATCTGGACCTTGCTGCGCGCCAGGCTCTTGTCTCTGGGTCTGGTGCTCGGCATCGGTTTTCTGCTGCTGGTGTCGTTGGTACTCAGCGCGGCGCTGGCGGCGCTGGACAAATGGTCGGCCTCGTGGCTGGTCGGCTGGGAACTGCTGGCGCAGGTCATCAACTTCGGGGTCAGTTTCGTCATGGTGGCCGCCATATTCGGCATGATCTACAAATGGATGCCGCGTCAGAAGCTCAGCTGGCGTGACGTTGCGGTGGGTGCGCTGATCACGGCCTTGCTGTTCACTGTCGGCAAGGCTGTCATCGGCCTGTACATCGGCCGCAGCGGCGTGGCTTCGCCCTTCGGTGCTGCCGCATCGCTCGTGGTGCTGCTGTTGTGGGTGTACTACTCGGCGCAGATCTTTCTGCTGGGCGCCGAGATCACCGCGGTCTATACGCGCCGGCATGGGTCTTTGCGCAAGAAGGCGCACGAGACCGCTGCGGTTTTACCGGCCAACAAGCCGGCCCCCAGCCGAGGCGGCCCGCCGGCGGCAGCCACGACGTGACGCGGCCTCCGAGTGCGCCGGCACTGGCGGCGCACCGGCCCCCGGGTGCGGTGAACCGTGCGCGACGGCTGGCTTGCGCCGGCTCTGCGGCGGCGCGTTCGCCGCGCGGCCGCTGCCCGGTGCACGAACCCTGAGGGTCGCGTGGTTCGCAGTTCGGCCACGCCATGGCATTCGCGTCGCTGGGTCTGATCATGTCAAAGCAGAGGCTCGACGAAACGGCCGATCTGTTCGAGCAGCCGTTGACCGAGGTTGCGTCGAACCCAGCGCTGCGCGTCGATGCGGCGAGACGAGGCCATGTCGCGCGTGAACAGTGCTTCGAGTTGGCGGGCGAAATCGTCGCCCAGGATGACGACATCCATCTCGCTGTTGCCGACGATGCTGCGCCAGTCGAGGTTGCTGCTGCCCACGCTGGAAAGCACGCCGTCGATGACCGCCGTTTTGGCGTGCATCACCGCATGGTGCATTTCATGGATCTTCACGCCGGCTTCCAGCAGCTGCGCGTAATAGGAACGCGCCGCGTGGACGACCAAAGAAACGTCGCTGCGGCCCGGCAGCACCAGGCTGACGTCGACCCCGCGCCGCGCTGCGTCGCACAGTGCCTGCACCAGGTCGGGCCCCGGCGCGAAGTACCCCATCGTCAGGTGCACGCTGCGCTGGGAAGCCTGCATGGCTGCCAGCAAGAGGGTGTAGGTCGGGTTGATGCCGTGGGCGGGGTTGCCCGTGACCAGCCGCACCACGCGCTGGCCCTGGGCAGCGGCCACGGCCGGTGGGGGTGTAGGCAGCACGCCGGCGCAGCCTTGCGCCTGCCAGCTGGCGCGGAAAGATGCGCTCATGGCGGGCACGACCGGGCCGCGCAGTTCGATCTGCGTGTCGCGCCACCCGCTGCGCGCTGCTTCTTCGTCGCTCGGCGGCGGCTGCCTTCGCCTGGCGCTGCCGAACGAACCTTTGGCGTAGACGTCGCTCAGGTTGATGCCGCCGGTGTAGGCCACTTCGCCGTCTACCGCCAGCATCTTGCGGTGGTTGCGCTGCACCGGCTGCCATGCGCCGCGCCGCTCCAGCGGGTTGACGGGGTTGAAGGCACAGACCGCCACGCCGCCGGCCTGCAGCCGGTCGAAGAAGGCGCGCGAGGTGCCGATCGAGCCCAGGCTGTCGTACATCAGCGCCACGCTGACGCCTTCTGCCGCCTTCTGAATCAGCAGTTCGCCCATCTCGAAGGCCACGCCTTCGTCTTCGACGATGTAGAACTCGAGCACGACGTGTTCGCGCGCAGTAGCCACAGCTGCCTTCATGGCTGCGAAGGTTTCGGGGCCGTCGACCAGCAGGCGCACGCTGTTGCCCCGGTAGAGATCGACGTCGCCCTGCGCCGCCAATACGCCCAGGTGGCGTTCCATCAGTCCGGCCTCGCCTTCGGTGGCCAGCTTTGCCAGTGTTGCGGCTTCGCGTCTGTCGCTGTCGACGCCTTTCGGGCCCAGAACCTGCACCCTGTCGCCCGTTTGTGCCGGCGACAGCACGCCGGCGGGCGGAAGCAGCACTTCCGGCAATTCTGCGCAAGCGAGCACCACGCAGGCGGCGGTGAAAACCACCAGCGCCAGCGCCCGGCCGCCCCAGCCTTTTGGTGCGGCGGACGATTGCTGCGCCATCGGTTCCTCAAGTTCATGCGCAGTCGAGCTGCCAGCTCAGTATGTTGGCGATTTGCATTCCAGAACATCGGTAATTGCGGCCAGGCAGTGAAAACGCCCGGGTCACGCCTGCCGCTCGCCTCGTGCAATGCACATCGGTCACGGGCGGCATCCCGTTTGCCGAAAGAGCTGTCGATTTCGAATTCACGCCACCCGAGTCTGGAGACGCAACCATGAGCGACCCCCAACCCACCCCTGGCCACCCCAAGCCGCCGCGCGCCGAACCGCTGCAGCCCGACCGCCCTGCACGCGGCAACGACACCGAGAGCGCCGACGTCGAGACCGAAAAGGACGCCGAGGCCGAATCTGTCGAACAGCGCAAGGTGCAGAGTGAGACCGCCCTCAGCAACGTCCGCGAGGGTTACGGAGGGCCCGGCAGTTGAGCGCAGACCTCGGCGACGGCGATGCCCCCTTTCAAGGCTTCTGGATGGGCGGCTACGAAGGCGCCGACCATGTCAATGGCGCTGGCCTGGCGTTGGACTTGGTGCGGGCCACCGGCCACCTCGACCGCCTGGACGAAGACCACCGGCGCGCTGCGCAAGCCGGCGTGCGCTGTGTGCGCGAAAGCATAGGCTGGCGTCTGGCCGAAAGTGCCGGTGGCAGCATCGATCTGACACGGGCGCTGCAGATTCAGGCCAGCGCACGCCGCCACGGCCTGCAGGTCTTGTGGACGCTGATGCACTACGGCCTGCCTGAAGACCTGAGCCTGCACGACGACGCTCTCGTCGCGCGGCTGGCCCGCTTTGCCGGCGAGGTCGCACGTGTGCTGGGCCCGGGCGAGGCGCGCCCACCGGTGTACACCCCTGTCAACGAGATCAGCTATCTGGCCTGGGCTGCCTCTCAGCACGACTTGCTGCACGCTCCCAACAACACCGTGCTCGACGGCAGCGAGGCAGCGCTCGAGAGGTCGCGTGTCAATGGCTACGTCGTGAAGTGCAGGCTGGTGCGCGCCGCCCTGGCCGCGCTTTCGGCGATGCGAGAAGTGGACCCTCGTGCGCGGTTCATGCACGTCGAGCCGGTGGTGCATGTGGTGGCGCCGCAGGCGCATCCGGACCTGGAAGCACTGGCTGCACAGGCCGACACCGTGGCCGGCTGGCAGTGGCAAGCCTGCGACATGCTGGCAGGCCGGCTCGAGCCTCGGTTGGGCGGCCACGCTGGCGCGCTGGATCTGCTGGGCTTGAACCATTACCACACGAGCCAGTGGGAAGTGGGCACCGGCGCGCAGCTCGACTGGTTCTGCCGCGACCCGCGTCGGCGCCCGCTGGGCGACCTGTTGGCGAGCGCGTGGCAGCGTTACGGCCGCCCCATCATCCTTGCCGAAACCAGCCACGTCGGCGATGGCCGCGCCGCCTGGCTGCACGAGGTGGCGGGCGAAGTGCGCCGCGCGCGCCGCGCCGGCGTGCCGGTGCAGGGGCTGTGCCTGTACCCGATGCTCGACAGGCCGGACTGGGCGGACCCGAAGCAATGGCACCGCAGTGGCGTGTGGCATGTCGACGGCCACACCGGGCAGCGTGGCGCCGAAGCGGGCGCACAGGCACTGCAGCGCGTCGGCGAGGCGCCGGTTCTGACAGCCTTGCGCCAGTGGCAGCAGGTGCTGCCGAACAGCAGCCGTTCCACGGGCGGGAGCGGTGACGATGTGGAAAGCCGCCGTCCGGTGCTGCTGGCCTTCACCCATCTGCGCTGGAACTTCCTGCGCCACCGCACCCGTCACCTGCTGCAGCGGCTGGCCCAGGGCAGGGAAGGCTGGCGGGTCATCGTCGTGGAAGAACCGTTGCCTGCACCGACAGCGCGGCTGGATGTCACGCCGCACGGGCCGCACATCGAAGTGTGGGTGCCGCACACACCCGGTGCTGCAGACGACTTCTGCGCCATGCCGCAGGGTTGCCTGGAAACGTGCCTCCAATCGTGTCTGCAAGCGTGCCGGCAGACCTGGCTGCAAGCCTTGCTGGCGCCCAGACTGCTGGCACAAGGCGTCACACAACCCACGGTGTGGTTGTCGACGCCACTGGCCTGGCCGCTTGCGCGGTCGTTGCGCCCGGCGCACGTGGTCTTCGACTGTGTCGACGACATCGGCGCCTTTCTCGGTGCCCCCGCCGAACTGGCCGGCCTGGAGTGCGAATTGCTCGCTGCTGCCGACCTGGTGCTGGCCGCCGGCCCTGCGTTGGCGCGCTCGCGCGCAGCAGCGGCCGGTGACCGGCTGAAGCTGCTGCCCAATGGCGTCGACCTGCGCACCTTTGCGCGGCGCCGTGCCGTACCGGGCTGGGCTGCGCGGGAAGCCGCGCTGCTGCCCGCTGTGGCTGGCGGGCCGCAACTGGGCTACGTCGGTGCGGTGGACGAACGCATGGACTTCGAACTGCTGGCCGCCCTGGCCGACGCGCGGCCGCATTGGCAATTCGTCATCGTCGGGCCGGTGCTGAAAGTGGCGGCGGCTGCGCTGCCGCAGCGGGCCAACATTCATTGGCTGGGCGCGCAGCCTTACACAGTTTTGCCAGCGCTGATGGCGCGTTGGCAGATCGCGCTTCTGCCTTGGCGCCTGTGCGCCGCCACGCGCCACGCCAACCCGCTGAAGGTCGGCGAGGCGCTCGCCGCCGGGCTGCCTGTGGTGGCACCACCGCTGTGCGAACTGCAAGGCCGTCAGCGCCATGGCGTTCACACCGCCACGGGTCTGCAGGGCTTCTTGCAGGCCTGCAATGCCCTGCTGGATGAAGACGCAGCGGCGCGTGCACTGCGCAGGCGCGCCGGCTTGCGGCAGGCGCGTTTGAACAGCTGGGAAGTCGTCGCGAATGCCTGTGCACTGGCATTGAAAGAGATGTGTGCCGGAGAAACCGGCGCTCGACCACCGATTTCAGCGCGGCGTGACGCGCCAGACGACATTGCCCACGTCGTCGGCCACCAGCAAAGCGCCGCTGCGGTCCAGCGCCACGCCCACCGGGCGACCCCAGGCGTCGCCCTGCGGGCTGACGAAGCCGGTCAGCACATCCACGGGTAGTCCGTTCGGCATGCCGGCCACGAAAGGCACGTAGATGACCTTGTAGCCCGCCAACGGCCGCCTGTTCCACGAGCCGTGCAGGCCGATGAAGACACCCGTCGTGGCGCTGGTGTTCGCGCCGGACAGCTTGCCGGCCAAGGCACTGTTGTCAGAAGCCGCCAGACCCAGCGCAGCCACGTGCGCGCCCAGGGCGTAGTCGGGCACCAGTGCCTGCGCCACGCGTTCCGGGTTGCGCGGCTGCACGCGCTCGTCCACGTGGGTGCCGTACCAGCTGTAGGGCCAGCCGTAGAAGCCGCCATCGCGCACCGAGGTCAAGTAGTCGGGCACCAGATCGCTGCCGATCTCGTCGCGCTCGTTCACCACCGTCCACAAGGTGGGCGCAGGGCTGGCGGATGCAGCGTTGCCGGATGCTGAACCGGCAGGTGCTGAACCCGCCGCGGCGGTACCGGCCGCTGGCATCCAGGCCATGCCCACGGGGTTGCGCAGGCCACCGGCGTACAGCCGCATGCTGCCGCTGGCGCGGTCGATCTCCCAGATGGCGGCGCGGCCTTCTTCGGCCGGTATGCCGTTCTCGGCGACGTTGCTGTTGCTGCCGACCGTGGCGTACAGCTTGGTGCCATCGGGGCTGGCCACCAGCCCTTTCGTCCAGTGGTGGTTGATGGGGCCCGCTGGCAATGCAGCGAGTTGCCGGCCCGGGCCGTTCAATTGCGTGTCGCCGGCCGTGTAATTGAATTCGAGCACCGCGTCTGTATTGGCGACATAGAAGCGTTCGCCCACCAGCGCCATGCCGAAGGGTGAATTCAGGCCAGACAGGAAAACGGTGCGCACTTCGGGTTTGCCGTCGCCGTCGGCATCGCGCAGCAGCGTGATGCGGTTGGCGCTGGGTACGCCGGCGCCGGCGCGCTTCATCACGAGCTTCATGACCCAGCCCTTGATGCCCGTGGCATCTTCTGCCCGCGGCGGTGCATTCGTTTCTGCCACCAGCACATCGCCGTTGGGCAACACGTACAGCCACCGCGGGTGATCCAGGCCCGCGGCAAAGGCTGTCACCCGCATGCCCGCAGCGGCCACGGGTGTCTGGCCTTCGGGCCAGCGCACGGCCGGGGCGATGTTCACCGTGGGAATCAACGTCCTCACCGGCTGCACGAGCTGCGGTGTGGGGCCGACGTCGCTGTTGACACGCAACTGAGAATGTTCGCCGCATGCGGCCAGCAGGGCAACCGCCAGGACGGCACTGCCCGCGCTGACCACACGGGAAGTATTCAAGTGGGTTGCCCGCTCACCGCCGCTCGCCGCCGCTCGCCGCCGCTTACTACCGCCCACCACCGCTCACCGCTTGCTGTCGCCCGAGCCGGCGCGCCGATCCACAGCGGTGTCGAAAGTCTGCGTCGAGGTGGGGCCGGTGCCATCCGGCTCCACGCTGACGATCTTGTCGGTCAAGGCATCTTCCTTGAAGTTGCGGGGCTGCTGCTCATGGGCGGCCCTTTCGGATTCGATCAGCGCGTCGCGCTGGGCCTGCGGCGAGCCGGGCAGGGGGGTCGAGTCAGTCGCTTGGGTAGACATTGCGGCGCCCTTCAACGGAAAAAGAAGTACAGAAGCACCAGCACGAGGCCCGGTACACCCAGAAGCCAGGCCAGAAAGTATTTGCCCACGATTTGCCTCATAGCGTTGGTTGAATCGGCTTCACTCTGAGGCATGGCCCGGCAACTGCGGCACGGACTTGGCCGCAAGCTGCCGTAGGACAGCAAGCGGTGAAGGCGGCGGAACAGTGTTCCGCGCAGCTGAGGCGCGTCTTCCACTGGTATGCTGTTTCCCAAAATGTGTTCCAATTGGAATCCAAATGGAATCCAGTAGGAAGTTATGGCGAACATGACGGGGCTCGAGCGGCAGCGCGGCGGCGACACCGAGAAGATGACGGTGAACGTCGGCGTGGTGGACCTGGGTCAGGTCGACCTGCTCGTGCAGGAGGGCTTCTATTCGAACCGCTCCGACCTCGTCAGGACGGCGGTGCGCAACCAGCTTGCACTGCATGCAGACACCGTCAGGCAGACGGTGGCGCGCCGCACGCTGACGGTCGGGCTGCAGCACTTCAGCCGCGCCGATCTGGAGCGCGCGGTGGCAGCGGGCCAGCGCCTGCAGGTGCAGGTGGTCGGGCTGGCCCGCATTGCGGACGACGTCAGCGCTGAACTGGCCCTTGCGGCCATCGAATCCGTCACCGTGCTGGGCGCGTTCCAGGCCAGCCCCGCCGTGCGGCGGGCCTTGGCTGACCGCATCTCCTGATCCCTGCTCGATCCCTGTCTTCCCGTCTTCTCCACCGTTGCGAGCCAGCCCACGCCCCATGAAATCTCCCTTCAAGTTCTCTGCGCCGACTTTCGACGCCGGCGCCATCACTGAAACGATCCAGCGAGCGCTGGCCAGCGCCGGCCTCACGTCAGGCTTGCCAACAGGCTTCCCGACAGGCCTTCCAACGGGCCTTCCAACGGGTTTT
>Ga0105045_10000848_pt1 | contig 23774 bp, 26 predicted proteins | sample MAT02_FD_78089 | JGI IMG/M metagenome (GOLD analysis project Ga0105045, IMG submission 78089) | Freshwater microbial communities from Lake Fryxell liftoff mats and glacier meltwater in Antarctica - MAT-02 (megahit assembly) | ecosystem: Environmental > Aquatic > Freshwater > Ice > Liftoff... | reverse complement strand
TCATTAACCAGGTCAACAGAAAGTAGGAATGTTTCTTTCTTTCTCAAATGCATCAGGCATTCGTTCACCATTATTTTTTTGATCCAGGCCCATACCGCTGCTTCAGAAGAATAATTGAACTGATTGGCTCCCTTAAAAATCTTTAGATAGCCATTGAACATCATTTCTTCTGCATCTTCATCCGACTTTAGGTATCGCCGGCATAGTAAAAAAGTATTGGATGCAAAGGTGTCAAACAGACATTTCTGTGCTGAAACACGATTGTTTTTACATTCTTTTAAAAGCTCTTTTAATTCCATATAATTGTCTGCTTTAACCAAATGCAATTTTAAGCCGACAGGTTGCCCGGAGCTTTATCTTTTTGTAAAAATAGTTTCAAGGTGCCATTTAAAACTAGGCGTCTATTAAAAGACCTTTTGTACATTTACCCAAATCTTAATAAATGGATGTACAAATGGAGGCTTCCTGGAAAGAAGTTTTAAAGCATGAATTTACCAAACCCTATTTTTTAGAAATTGTTACCTTTTTAAAAATGGAAAGGTCGGCAGGTAAAATCATTTTTCCGCCTGGTGCATTGATCTTCAACGCATTCAATCAAACACGGTTTGATAAAGTGAAAGTAGTGATCATCGGGCAGGATCCTTATCATAATCCCGGTCAGGCGCATGGTTTAAGTTTTTCTGTTCCGGCCGGAATAAAGCCGCCTCCTTCGCTGGCAAATATTTACAAAGAGATTCGGACAGATACGGGAATTGAGATGCCGGTTGAATACGGTAACCTAACCCGGTGGGCAGAACAGGGCGTATTGTTATTAAATGCGATGCTAACGGTAAGGGCCAACGAACCTGCAAGTCATGCAAAAATTGGCTGGATGAATTTTACGGATGCAGTCATTGAAAAAATATCGGATCAAAAAAAAGGAGTCGTATTTTTATTATGGGGTAAATTTGCTCAGGATAAGCAGGTGCTGATTGATGAAACCAAACACTTTTTGCTGAAAGCAGCCCATCCATCTCCCTTTAGTGTTGACAAAGGTTTTTATGGATGCAAGCATTTTTCCAGAGCCAATGAATTATTGATCCAACAAGGGGCAACGCCCATTGATTGGAAACTTTTAACCCCTTAAACACCCAATACAATTTAGTTATGCAGGATGCAATTTTATCCGAAAGCAAGCCAAAAAAATCTGAGCCGGGGTTTCTGGTAAACCTCTTTGGCAGAATATGGGCAGTGTGGGCACTGGTAAGTTTTGTCTTGACTTTTTTAATCATTTTTATTCCATCAATGATTTCGTACCTGATTCCCGGAAAGCGGGGGCAGGATTATTTTATCGGTGTATCAAGAATCTGGATGGGCAGTTGGCTCTACATGATCGGATGTCCGCTAAGGGTAAAGGGAAAAGAGAATTTTAAAAAAGGGGAGGCTTACGTAATTGTTTATAACCACAATGCTTTGCTGGATGTGCCTTTATCGGCACCCTTTGTGCCGGGTGGTAATAAGACGATTGCCAAGTCATCTTTTGCAAAAGTACCCATTTTTGGGTGGTTCTATAAAAGAGGATCGGTGTTGGTAGATAGAAATGATCCCAGAAGCCGGGCAAAAAGTTTTGAAGCGATGCGAAACGTTCTTAGGGGTGATATGCACATGTGCATCTATCCGGAAGGTACCCGCAACCGAACGGATGAACCCTTGAAACCATTTTTTGATGGAGCATTTAAATTGGCTGTTGACACAAAAAAGAGTGTGATACCCACCGTTATTTTCGGCACCAAAGAAGCAATGCCCATTCACAAAGGCTTGTTTCTATTGCCTACCAGGCTGAGTATGCATTTTTTACCGGCAGTTTCTTCGGAAGGTTTGAAGGCTGCTGAATTAAAGGACAAAGTGTTTGAAATTATGAAGGCCCATTATGTGAAGGGGAATCATTAAAATTGCTAATTGGCAGACTCCCGGAGAGCGGTTACGGGATGGATTCGTTTTAATCAGTTGCTGTTTTATTTCAAATTGTCGCCCGATGATTTCGGTGGGTGGTTCACTGGCCGAGGATGGGCCGTGGTTGGTGTCCTCACCAACCACCAGGGGCTGCGACAATTTAAAATGCACCCTATTTTGCTGCTTCGGAGACGGATTGATTGGCTTTGCACAAAAGTACAAGAGTGCGACGCCAATGAAGCTAAATCAAGGGACAGTCGACGGCTAAAAAAGATAAAATGCTGCAACAATAACATCCAAGGTTTAACTTTAAAACGGATGCGAAACTATTTTTAAGTTGATAACTGCTGATTGGTCGATTTTTTCATTACCTTCGCCGCCCGAAAAAGAAACTTCTTTTTTGGATTCATTTCCCACAAGGCTCAAAAAGTGATCTCCGGTGAGGTCCGCCAGCAGGGAGTAACTATAATAAGTTATTAAATGCCAAAAGTTAAAACAAACTCGAGCGCAAAAAAGCGTTTCAAAGTTACAGGAACAGGTCTGATTACTTTTCAGAAGCCCTTCAAACGTCACATCTTAACAAAAAAATCAACCAAGCGCAAACGTGCCATGAGAAAAGATGGTATTGTAGACAGTACCCAACAAGCCTTTGTAATGCGTTTACTTAGACTGAGAGGATAATTTGTAGTTGATTCATTTTTAAATTTATTAAAGTTCAAAAAATTAAGATATGCCACGTTCAAAAAATGCAGTAGCATCAAGGGCTCGTAGAAAAAGAGTTTTAAAAGCAGCCAAAGGATATTATGGTAAACGTAAAAACGTTTATACCGTTGCCAAAAATGTAATGGAGAAAGGTTTAACGTATGCTTATGTTGGCCGTAAATTAAAGAAGCGTGAATACCGCACTTTGTGGATTGCACGTATCAACGCAGCAGTAAGAGCTGAAGGGCTTACTTACAGCGAATTCATTCATAAATTAGCAGTAAAAAACATCGATATCAATCGTAAAGTTTTAGCTGATTTGGCGATGAACGAACCAGAAAGTTTTAAGAGCCTGGTTGCCCAGGTGAAATAGTGAAAGGTGAATAGTGAATGGTCAATAATTCACCATTGACCATTCACCATTGACAAAATCATATAAGCCGGATGTGACACAGTCTCATCCGGTTTTTTTTGTTGTTTGCATTTATCATTGAATTACTTTTGCACTGAAAAATTTAAACCAATCTAAGCAAATGAATAACATGAATAATACTTACGCCGATTTGGTGGACCAAACCTTTAATTTCCCGCAGGAAGACTTTAAGGTGGTAGATGAGTATTTGCAATATAATGGACAGGATATTAAAGCCCTGATCGATAAGTATGGTACGCCGCTAAAGCTTACCTATTTGCCAAAAATTGGTCAACAGATAACCAAAGCGAAAACGATGTTTGCCAATGCTATTAAAAAGCATAAGTACGAGGGCAAATACCATTATTGTTACTGTACCAAAAGTTCTCATTTTTCATTTATTGTAGAGGAGGCTTTGAAGAATGACATTCATCTTGAAACTTCTTATGCCTATGATATTGACATCATTAATAAATTATACTCCCGGCGCAAAATAAACAAGGAAACATTTATCATTTGCAATGGCTACAAGCAAAAGCCTTATACTCAAAGAATTACCCGTTTGTTGAATACCGGCTTTAAGAATGTGATTCCGATTTTGGATAATAAAGAGGAATTGAAAGCGTACAAATCTGTAAAGGCTCCGTTCAAAGTGGGCATCCGGGTTGCCGCAGAAGAAGAACCGAATTTTCCTTTTTACACCTCACGGCTTGGCATGCGTGCAAAAGATGTGTTGGAATTTTATGTAGATGAAATAGAAGGAATGGAGCATAAGTTTCAACTGAAAATGCTGCATATTTTTTTAAACAAAGGTATCAAAGATGATATTTATTACTGGAGTGAATTGAACAAGGTGATCAACCTGTACTGCCAGCTAAAAAAGATTTGTCCGGAACTGGATTCTATTAATATTGGTGGCGGTTTTCCGATTAAGCATTCACTGGGTTTTGATTATGACTACCAGTTTATGATCAATGAAATTGTACGCAATATTAAAGTGGCCTGTAAGCGTAACAAAGTGCAGATGCCGAATATTTTCACGGAGTTTGGTAGCTATACAGTAGGGGAAAGCATGGCTCATATTTACAGTGTAATTGGCGAAAAGATGCAAAATGATCGTGAAATCTGGTATATGATTGATTCCTCATTTATTACCACACTTCCTGATACCTGGGGTATTGGAGAAAAATTTCTGATGTTGCCGATTAATAAATGGAAGGAAGAGTACCAGCGGGTGACCCTCGGGGGTATCACCTGTGATAGTCATGATTATTATGATTCTGAAGAGCACATCAACGAGGTGTTTTTACCGAAAATAAGTAAGGGAGAACCATTGTACGTTGGTTTCTTTCATACCGGTGCCTATCAGGACCAGATCAGCGGATATGGCGGTATTAAGCATTGCCTGATTCCTTCACCCAAGCACATTGTTTTGGGACATGATAAAACCGGCAAGCTGGTAGATTGGGTATATGCCAAAGAGCAAACTGCTCAAAGTATGTTGAAGATTTTAGGATATTAAAATAACTTATTGAAAAAAGTAAAGTGGCCTTTCGGGCCACTTTTTTCATGATGTCACGAGTGTATTTAATTCGTGAAATTTGTGTTTTATAATTCGTGTAATTCGTGCTGTATAATTCGTGCTGTATAATTCGTGTTTCTAAAATTAGTATTTCTATAATTCGTCTAATAAAATATATACCACTAATATCTTTCTGCATCATTCTTTCGGTTATGCATATTAAAATGCACTTCCCATCCATCATAGTTGCTGGTTAACTCAAGTTCGCCAAAGAAGCTACGATAAGGCCGGTCAATAATGTTCAACCGCAATGCTGTAGATGTAAAACGGATGTTCTCATCCGGCTCTTCCATTTCGCCCATGAAGGAGATCACGCTTTTATCCACCCATTTCATCCTGGTTTTTTTCAGTTGCTTGTAAGTGTTTTTATACACCTTTAATGCGGCTTCATAACTTTCGCCTTCGTACATAATGGCCTGGAAACTGGCCGTAGTATCCTGCAATGAGTGAAAGCGATAAATGGCGCAATGTACAGCTCCGGGGATGGTGGCTTTGGAACGAAACACATCCATTTCTCCCTGCGAGGGTAATTGTCTGCCTTCTATGTTTGAAAAATTCTTTTTGAAATCCTGTACGATGATGGCGAGTGAATCGGCAAATGCCTCTGAAGACTGGGAGGGCTTAAAAAATTGGGCTTTTGTAAATTGAATGCTACATAATAATAGCAATAACAAAGTGGTTGTTTTTTTCATAGTGTCGGATTTGTACTGCAATATAAAAAAAATACCCATTCATACGTTTTCATTGATGCTGTTTTTCTAAAATAATTAATTGAACGGAGTGCAAGATGCAGGACAATAACGACCATATTTGAAAAATATTTTGTTAGTAATTTGGTAGAAAAATATACAAATGGTTTACAGTTTTTGAAAGGTAGTCCGAAATTTAATTGACATCAAAAAGCGGAACATCCTTGCAGATATTAATTTGTAAGCATCTTGCTGTATTAGTTTGCACCTGTTGGTAAGCATTACAATTTTTGTAATTTCGCTGTATGAAAGCAGCTACCATCAACGATATTAAACAAGAGTTAAATGCAGTGGCACCGGCAAAATTGTTAGAGCTATGTTTGAGATTGGCAAAATATAAAAAGGAAAATAAGGAGTTACTAACTTACTTACTTTTTGAAGCCCATGATGAAGCTGCTTTTATTGAAACGGTAAAGCAGGATATGGAAGAACAGTTTGCTGCGATCAATCATTCCAATTTGTATTTTGCAAAAAAAAGCCTTCGAAAGATTTTAAGAACAACTGCAAAGTATATCCGCCACACTGGATCCAAACAGGCGGAGGTAGAATTGTTGTTACATTTTTGCCGCACTTTATTAAATTCTGCCATTCCCATTCATAAAAACACGGTATTAAATAACCTGTACCAATTCCAATTAAAAAAAATTGCAAAGGTCATTGACACACTACATGAGGATCTGCAATACGATTATTTAAAAGAATTAGAAAAATTGGAATGATTTTCCTGTAGGAACAGGCTCCGGCCTGTTCCTACAACGGCCTGGTCCTACAGGAAAGGGTTAAATCTAATTTCCCCTTGAATGTAACATCGCATACAATTAATTATTCGAGTAATTTTATAAAAAAATAAAAATGGAAATAACCACATTATTTGAACAGGCCGTGGCCAATAGCAAAATCTTACCTGAAAAGCCCGGCAACGATGTTTTATTGCAATTATATGCTTTGTACAAACAGTCAACCGAAGGCGACGTAAATATTGATGCACCTACCAACCCTTTTGATTTTGTTGCGAAGGCAAAATACAATGCCTGGGAAGAACTGAAAGGCAAACCAAAAGAAACTGCGATGCAGTCTTATGTAAATTTAGTAACAAGGCTGAAGGGGTAAATGCCATGGTTGCGTTATATTTTTTAGGCGTAATTTCTAAACGGAATTACCCCTTTTATCTGACGTAATTCTTATGCTTTGTATCATCAGAAATAGAATAAAGTTGAATTGTTTTGCGACTGATTTGGCAATTTCCAGTCGCATAAATTTGAACTGTTTTATCCACATTTAAAATAAAACATTGTTTACAAACATATAAGTCTATATTTGCGCCGTGATAATAGCTCAATGAGCACATCGTTTTTAGATAGATTCAATTTTTTACTTCTCCAACGTATTAGTTTTCTCTTCTTAAAATTTTTTGTTTTTAGTTACCATCACAGGTATTTTATTTTTTATTTTTTAATTTTAAGATTATGAACATTTACGTTTCAAATTTGAGTTTCAACACAAACGATGCTGAACTACACGAATTATTTTCAAAATTTGGTGAAGTTTCTTCTGCCAAAGTTATTATGGACAGAGAATCAGGCCGCTCACGTGGTTTTGGTTTCGTTGAAATGCCTTCAAACGAAGAAGGTAAAGATGCAATGTTGGGTTTGAACAACAAAGAAGTTGAAGGAAGAGCAATGTCTGTTTCTGTAGCAAAAGAAAGAGAAGAAAGAACTGGTGGCGGTGGAAGTCGCGGCGGATATTCTAACAACCGCGGTGGCGGCGGTGGTGGAAACAGATGGTAATTCCAAACTGATATACTACAAAAAAAGAGCTCAATTTATTGAGCTCTTTTTTTGTAGTAAAAAATTTCGGTTCAGTAACTTTGAAGACATCCTGACTTTGATACTTTTACTTTTATTCAACAAACATCAATTATTCGTAAAATAAAAAACTTGCATTGTAATTCCTTTAGAAACCGTCTAAAAAAATTCCTGTATTTACCAGGTAGATTTTGATTGCTACGAATCCACGAATCGGTACGAACAAAGACAATTTATTTTATAAAGAATTGGCGGGAATCCGTTCATTCGTGGCCTAAATAGAAATTTAAACAGCTTCTTAGGTGAAGGCAGCGTTATCTTTGTTTTACAACCAATTTTTAATATGTCCACCAATCGTTCCGCTGCAATCAGTTTTATTTTTATCACACTGCTGATTGATGTCACCGGCATTGGTCTTATTATTCCGGTGGTACCTGGCTTGATAGAGCAATTGATTCATGGCAATATCAGTGATGCTTCCAGATACAGCGGATGGCTGGCATTTGCTTACGCCATTATGCAGTTTTTGTTTGCGCCTTTACTGGGAAACTTAAGTGACCGGTATGGCAGGAGACCCGTTTTATTGCTGTCTTTATTTGGCCTCGGTATTGATTACATTTTTCTAGCCCTTGCGCCGTCTATTGGTTGGTTATTTGTAGGCCGGCTGATTGCAGGTTTGGGAGGTGCCAGCTTTACCACCGCCACTGCGTATATTGCGGATATCAGCACCCCGCAAAATCGTGCACAAAATTTTGGAATGGTTGGTGCTGCGTTTGGAGTGGGATTTATTCTGGGACCAGTAATTGGGGGATTCTTAGGTGAGTTTGGAGTGCGTGTGCCATTTATAGTGGCAGCGTGTTTAAGCTTAATGAATTGCCTTTATGGATACTTTGTGTTGCCTGAATCGTTAGCAGTTGAAAATCGAAGGGCCTTTGACTGGAAGCGGGCGAATCCTTTGGGTGCATTAAAACAGTTTAAAAAATACCCGTCCGTAAGTGGGCTGATAGTATCTTTTTTCCTGATTTACCTGGCAGCCAATTCGGTGCAAAGTACCTGGTCATTTTTTACCATTAAGCAATTTGGCTGGTCAGCAAAAATGATAGGCATCTCATTAGGACTAGTTGGTTTACTGGTTGGGATTGTGCAGGGTGGATTGATCCGGGTGGTGAATCCAATACTGGGCAATAAACGAAGTGTTTATGTCGGACTAGCTCTTTATACCGTTGGATTATTTTTATTTGCATTTGCATCTCAAAGTTGGATGATGTTTGTTTTTTTACTGCCTTACTGTTTGGGTGGTATTTGCGGACCGGCATTGCAGTCAATCATTTCTGGGCAGGTACCTGCCAACGAGCAGGGCGAATTACAGGGTGGCTTAACGAGTGTAATGAGCTTGACCAATATCATCGGCCCGGTATTGATGACCAGCCTTTTTTCTTATTTTACAAAACCTACAGCACCGGTGCAATTTGCGGGAGCTGCCTTTTTTTTGGGTGGTGTATTTATGGCAGTAAGCCTTTTTCTTGCGTATCGCACCCTGCACCACAATACAACGATTAGCTAATTAATTATTTATTTATGATTGCGGGCATCAACGATTTTAAAACGGTATTTTTTATAGGCGCAGCCGGCACTGGTATGAGTGCCATTGCTCAATATTTAGCTGGTGTTGGAAAAGTGGTGTCGGGCAGCGATCGTTTCTTTGTACCAAATATTTACAACGAAACACAGGAAAAACTAGAGGCTGCAGGAATACAATGTTTCCTGCAAAATGGCGACGGCATCAATGAACATACTGAATTGGTAGTGGTGTCAACGGCGGTTGAGGATACCGTTTTTGAAGTGCAAAAAGCAAAAAGCCTCGGCATCCCAATTATTAAGCGGTCGGAATTACTTGCAATAATTGCCAATAGTAAAAGAACGATTGCAGTTGGCGGCACATCCGGTAAAAGCACTACCAGCGCCATGTTATTTGATATACTGAAGTTTGCTGGTTTGCAGCCGAGCATTATCAGCGGAGCAGGTTTGGTTAGCATCATTAAAGAAGGCAAAATCGGCAATGCAGAAGTGGGAGCCGGCGACTGGTTGGTAATAGAAGCAGATGAAAGTGATGGCTCAATTGTACAGTACCATCCCGAGGTGGGCTTGTTGCTGAACATCGATAAAGATCACCAGGAGATTGATGAACTGATGAATATTTTTGGACAGTTTAAAAACAATGCAAGAGAATTATTTATTGTGAACCAATCCAATGCTTTATCACAAAAGTTATCGGTTAATGCCAATCATGATTTTAGCACCGATGAAAATATTGAAGCTGGATACCAGGCTAAGGACTTTCATCAATCGGGTTTTAATATTCAATATACAATCTCAGGTGTGATATTTTCCATCGATACAGTGGGTAAGCATAATATGGAAAATGCGCTGGCGGCAACCTGTGTTGCCAACCAGTTAGGGGTATATCTTCAGGTTTGTGCCGATGCATTGAAATATTACGAAGGTATTTACCGGAGGCACCAGGTATTGGGCCAAAAGAAAGGTGTTTGGGTTGTTGATGATTATGCACATAATCCTGCTAAATGCGCAGCGTCTATAGCTGCCTGTAAGTATATTGCTCCAAAGGTGATTGCCTGGTTTCAGCCACATGGTTATGGCCCTACCCGGTTTTTAAGAAATGATTTCGTAAAAGAAATTGCTGCGGTTTTAAGACCAACAGATGAAATATGGATGAGTGAAATTTATTATGCAGGTGGCACCGCCGTAAAAGATATTTCAGCCAATGATTTGATAATTGATTTGCAGCGGTTGGGGAGCAATGCTTTCTTTGTAGAAAACAGGAATGATTTAGTGACCGCCATCCAAACTCATTTGGAAGAGGGCTGCGTTTTATTGTTGATGGGTGCAAGAGACCCGGGGTTGGAAAAATTTGGCAAGGAGGTTTTCGAAAATCTATAGACTTTCAAATGAGATTTTAAATCAATGACCACGCTCGTTATAAATATCGCTCAACTCATAGGTGTCAGAGAGCAAACTCATGTGCTCAGGGGAAAGGAACTGGCAGACCTGCCTTTTATTGGAGATGCTTTTTTGTTAATAGAAGATGGCCTGATAGCAGCGTATGGACCAATGGATGAACTGGATTTAAAACTAGCACAGTTGACGCAGGTGATCATTGATGCTGTTGGTCAGTTTGTACTGCCTGCCTGGTGTGATAGTCATACTCACATTGTATTTGCAGGCTCCAGAGAAAACGAGTTTGTTCATAAAATAAAAGGTTTGACTTATGCCGAAATTGCAGCAAGAGGTGGCGGGATTTTAAATTCTGCAAAATTAATAAGCGAAACTACTGAGGCGAACCTTTACGAAGAAGCATGGAAAAGACTGGAAGAAGTTGGTAAACTGGGAACCGGTGCTATTGAAATAAAAAGCGGCTATGGCTTATCGGCAGCCGGCGAATTGAAGATGCTGCGTGTGATAAAAAAGCTCAAGGTCAATTCCCCATTAACGATCAAATCAACCTTCCTGGGTGCTCATACTTTCCCGCTTGAATTTAAAGAAAATCACCAGGGCTATATTGATCTTATCATCAACGAAATGCTGCCTGTGATAGCAGCCGAAAAACTGGCAGATTATATAGATGTGTTTTGCGAAACAGGCTTCTTTTCTCCCGAAGAGACTGAAACCATTTGCAGGGCTGGGATGGCTTATGGACTAAAGCCAAAACTGCATGTGAATCAGTTGAATAGTATTGGGGGAATAGAAGCAGGACAACGCCTTGATGCGGTATCACTCGATCATTTGGAAACCCTCACCAATTCGGATGTTGAATTATTATCCAATCGGAAGTGGGGCGGACTTTGCACTTTACTACCAACTGCCGCCTTCTTTTTGCGGATGCCTTTTCAACCGGCACGTCAGTTAATTGATGCAGGCGCTGCCATTGCTTTGGCATCTGATTACAATCCGGGCTCGTCTCCCAGCGGCAATATGAACCTGGTGGTAGCTGTGAGTTGTATCCAAATGAAGATGCTACCAGAAGAGGCCATCAATGCAGCGACTCTTAATGGAGCTTATGCCATGGAGTTGGGTGAAGAACTCGGGAGCATTACCGTTGGTAAAAAGGCAAATCTTATTTTTACCAAACCAATCAATTCGCTGGCTTACCTGCCTTATTCGTTTGGTACAAATCTGATTGATAAAGTGATCATCAATGGGATGGTTGTTTTGTAAGAAACAGCCTTTGTCAACATTGTTGAATTTCGAATTTTCTCTGAATATCTCTCAAAATTATTTCTCCAAAAATGGTCTTGTATTTAGAAATAATGCGGTGAATTATATTTGCGGATGATCTGTAAGGCATGAGTTTTTGATCAGGAACATTTATTTTCAGGATTGATGCCAGCAAGTTGCTATCCCTTGCGATAATTGCGGCGGTCTATGAAGTCAGATTGGTTTGAACTGAAACCATCCACCATTGTTTTTAGCAGGACATTTTATACAACGCTTTTTTGAAAGTAAGGTTGGAGCGTATGCTTGTGTTGACTGTACTTGCTGAAATATGCTAATGCGATTTAACTATCGGGTTGGGGTTCGATTGAAGCTGATAGAAACGCTATTTGTGTTGGTAAAAAATAACTAAAGTAATAATCAGGTAAGCGTTTTACTGTCTTCGGCTTTTTGAAATCCGAATTACATTCATCCTGATTGTATCGCCGATCGTTAGTGTATCTACGGGTAGTTGATAGGAGCCTGAAATGCCTTCAAATGTAACCACGTTGCCGGAAACACTTGAAATGGTATAGGTTCCTGATTGGCGTAGGCTTTTCGGGGTAGTGCAACCAAGCACTACCAGCAATATCCAGATTATTTTTTTCAATGCTTTTGTATTAAGGATATTTAGAATTCTAAAAAATACTGATACAAATGTAACGCTAATGGGTTAGGGCACAAAGTAAACGCCAACGAAATTTTATTTATTTTATTATACACTTGCAGCATTTTAATTTTTAGGTAATTATTCTATTCGTTTAGCCTGCACCTATTACTTTTTTTGGAATTCGTTTGTTTATTTTTTTGGATATACATAAATACAGCATGGTGTGTATGCTTTAACTGCATTAGAAAAAACTATTTTTAAACGCTGGCTGTGCAAAACCTGGCGTTGCTAGAAAAGCAATTACTTGTTTTATATATCTACTGCATCATACACTATCACCTTCGACCATAAGTGACCACATTCTTCTATAAATTTTAAGTGAATCGGGTCGGTTTGATAAGCGGCCTGGTCTGCATCATTTGCAAAGATCAACATCCAGGATACAGCATAGGAACTGTCAATTACATCCCGATTGGTATTGGCAGGTTTGCCTATATGAAAATCTTTTATTGTAGTGGCTTTCGATAATTTTTTTAGACCTCCTACTAATTGTTCACAGTCTGCAACGCTTCCTCTATTTTTTAACCAAAAATATACATGGTGTATAAAGATTTGTTTCATTGATGTTATTTTTTAAATACTTATGGCAAATATAGCTGTTAATGATAATGACGCTTTGGAACTATTGCCTAAAAAACTACAGCGTGATATCCTTTTAATAAAGAATTTGTTTATCCGGCAAACCTAAAAAAAATTATTAAACGTAACTGTCAGTAATCAAAAGGAATTTAAAAAAATGACCGCTTTAAAATCGGTAGTTGAAAGGGCGCTAAGGATTACCATCTCTTAGAAAATTGACAGGTAATATCAACTCTTATCCGAAAGGTTAAAAAGCGGTTCGCCGGATCGCATTACACTTGTGAGATATTATTACTGATACTATCTTAGCCAATTGTGTTACTTTTCTGCTTTTAAAATTATTAATTCAGTAATAGTGATAGCTTAAAGGTTCATTCAACATCAGGTGGGCAGTTTTTTGTTTAAATTGACCTGGTGCAATTTTTAAAAGTATTATTTTATCTTAATTTGTAAGTATGAATTCCCACCTTTTTTATCAAAATATTTTTAGTTTTTTTATTGTTTTTTTATTGATGATTAACCTGCCGTTTGCTCAAAATAGTTCCAACCTGATCTTTTTATGGAAAAACGAAGTACCTGGTTTTGAAAGTAAAAAGAATGAACCAGAGCAGGCCAAAGATTGGTGGGTAAATACCATCAACAATTCCTCGTTAACTGTGTTAGACGCACTCAAAGAAATAACAACTGGTGGGGCGGTAGTTGTTGGCTCTGGCGGTGGTTTCCAAAACCCCGCAATCAATTCAAAGGGTGGTGATGCGGCATTGTATTTATATAGTATTGGGCTAACAGCCCTTGTTTTAAAGGTTGGCTTGTTCCGTCAGATAAAGCCTCTTTATCTGCAACAACATCCAGCGCAGGATATTTTTCGTGCTATGCGATTGGTAACAAGTGTGGTTACAACTTACGCAGTTGATCCCCGCCAGAATTGGTATGAAGGGATTTTCAGCCGGTGAACAAGTGGCCGGTTGGGTTGATTACAAACACCAGGATAAAAATTTCATTCAGCCCGGGGCGGTTGATTTGCTAAAGGCAAGCCTCGCATTCCAGGTGCTGATTTATCCTGGTCCGAGGGCAGTTCGGGATTCGGTGTCATCTTCAGCTTTGCCTGCTTTTGTACTGGCCGCAAATGATACTGGATGTTGGTTGGATCCAATCGCCAAATTATTAAAATACCACAGAAATACTAAATAGCCTGTGGAAGTTCATTTAATGTGGAAGGGAAGTCAGGCATTTCATTTAATAAGAGTTACCGATCTTAATTAAATACTATTAAAACCTGGCTGCAAAGATTGACTGATTGGTTAATTGACAAAAGCTGGTTTAAAAAAAATAATAGAACAGGGCATAGCGAAATGCTTTTTTTGTCGTAGAATTACAAAAGCAGTTACACAATTTCATTAAACAACCATCCAATTTAAGGTATGAACTCACGTAGAAAATTTTTAATCAACACTGGTAAACTTACCATTGGAACCGCATTATTATCTTCATTTGATATCAATGGTAAATTGGGCAGCAATCCCGGTATTCAATTGTACACGGTAAGACGAGAGATGCTGGAAGATGCCGCCGGCACGCTAAAAAAACTGGCAGCAATGGGTATAAAACAAATTGAATCTGCAGGTAGTGCAAAGGGATATTATTATGGTTTAAAGGCTGCTGAAATGAAGAAAATTTGTGCTGATTTAGGTATGACACTTCGTAGCGGACATATACATCTTGATGACAAATGGCAACAAACACTGGAAGATGCGGCGGTCTCAGGCCAGGAGTATCTTATTTGTTCCTCCATGCCTAGTGATGGGCAAACAGTGGACAATTATAAAAAAGTGGCCGATCAATTTAATAAGGCGGGCGAGGCCAGCAAAAAGTTAAATATCAAATTCGGTTATCACAATCATGACTATGAATTTGAAAAGGCAAATGGAAAAGTTTTGTATGATGTGTTGATTGAAAACACTGACCCGGCGATTGTTTGTATGGAACTGGATCTTGGTTGGGTAGTGGCTACAGGAAGCAATCCACTTGATTATTTTGCAAAATATCCGGGGCGTTTTCCCCTCTGGCATTTGAAGGACATGGATCTTGTAAAAAAGGAAAGCACGGAGTTTGGTAAAGGAGGACTTGATATAAAAAAGATACTCGAAAATGGATCGTTGTCTGGCATGAAATATTTTTTTATTGAGCAGGAAGAATACAGCAGTTCGGCCATGGAAAGCATGCAGCACAATATGAACTATTTAAAAAAGTTAAAAGGATAGTACCGTTTGCATCATTTGCATTTTCAATTTACAGTTGTTTACATTATTATTTAAACTTATTACATGAACAGAAGAGCAGCCATTAACAGCGTGATTCTACTTTCTCTGGGTGCCATTGTACTACCATCCTGCGGGCAGCAGAATCAACCCTTATTGAAATTAAAAAACATTACACTGAGTGGTGATGAAGAAAATATGATGATGCAGTTATCGGAACTGATTATCCCCAAAACAAATTTTATCGGTGCCAAAGAGGTGAAGGCGCATGAGTTTGTGTTGAATATGGCAGATGATTGTCTTGATCCTGAAAAGCAAACTAAGTTCAACCTCGGCTTAAAGGAGTTTTATAAGTTGGCAAAAGATAAATACGGCCAGTCATTTAAAGATTGTAAACCAGCTCAACAAAATGAATGGCTGAGCAATGTAGAAAAGAAAAAGGAATTTTCGGAAGAGTTGGTATTTTTTTATGAAACCACCAAACGATACACCCTGCAGGCTTTTACATCTTCTAAAGATTATATGACTGATGTGATGAATTATAAGATGGTGCCGGGAAGCAATTTTAGAGGATGTGTGCCGGTCTAATATCGAGAGATGAAGGAGAATCATTGAGCGATTATGAAAATAGCCGGAGTGGTGATCATTTTATTTTTTATTCTCTTTGATGCTGAACTCCTTTTTTACAGTTGATCATTACTGAAAAAGGGGTAAGTAAACAGATAGCTCACTGGCGACGATTGACCCCATTGGTACTTGTTCAGCGTATGACCAATGCCCGACTAAAAGTTCTTTTAACTTTCGATTAACCATTTACCATTCATCATCCGATGGCTATCGGTTCACACACCATTGAAACAAATATTTTAAATAATTATGGGAGACAACAACAAAACATTTGATGCCATTGTAATTGGCAGCGGTATGAGCGGCGGATGGGCAGCTAAAGAATTTTGTGAAAAGGGATTGAAGACCCTGTTGCTGGAACGTGGCCGGGATGTAAAACACTTGAAAGATTATCCAACTACCAACATGCTTCCCTGGGAGTTTGAGCACCGTGGGCAGGTGCCTTATGCGATTGCAAAAGATAATCCATCAATTTCCAGATGCTATGCTTTTAAAGAAGATGCGATGCATTTTTTTGTAAAGGACAAGGAGCATCCCTACATTCAGGAAAAACCTTTTGATTGGATACGGGGTTACCAGGTAGGTGGAAAAAGTATCATGTGGGCCAGACAAACACAGCGCTGGAGCGACTTTGACTTTGAAGGTCCCGCCCGTGATGGATTTGCAGTAGACTGGCCAATCCGCTACAAAGACCTTGCACCGTGGTATAGCTATGTAGAAAAGTTTGCCGGCATTAGTGGTAACAAAGATGGATTGGAGGAGCTCCCAGACGGTGAGTTTTTACCACCCTGGGAACTTACCTGTGTAGAAAATCATTTTAAAGAAACGGTGGGTGAGCAATATAAAGACCGCCATGTAATTTTTGCACGCTGTGCTCACCTTACTAAACCTGCACCCATACATATTGAACAGGGCAGGGGACAATGCCAGGCACGCAATTTATGTCAGCGGGGTTGCCCGTTTGGCGGTTATTTTAATGCCAATTCTACTACCATTCCATGGGCAGAAAAAACGGGCAACCTTACACTTCGGCCGCATTCTGTAGTTCATTCTATAATTTATGATGAGAAAAAAGGGAAGGCAACCGGGGTAAGGGTGATAGATGCCAACACCAAAGAAGTAGTTGAATTTTTTGCCGAAGTAATTTTTGTAAATGCTGGTGCCCTGAACACCAATTTGATATTACTCAATTCTACCTCAAAGCGTTTTCCAAATGGAATCGGTAATGATAATGGCTTACTTGGAAAGTATGTAGCCTTTCACAATTACCGGGCAAGGATAACGGCTAAGTATGATGGCCTTTTAGAATTTAAAACAGAAAACGGCCGGGCTTCGGGTGCCTACATTCCACGGTTTAGAAATTTGCGAAAACAGGAGACTGATTTTTTGCGTGGCTATGCTACCACTTTTAATGCAAACAGAACTGCTAAAACCAAACAGGAAGGCTTTGGTGACGGATTGAAAGGTGGACTGATGAAGCCCGAATTGGACTCGTGGAATATCGGCTCGCAATGTATGGGCGAAACCATACCAAAGGAGACCAATTACATTGCACTTGATAAAGAGAAAAAAGATGAATGGGGAATTCCACTATTAAAAATTTCTATTGACTATGATGAGAATGACGAAAAGATGATCCTTGATTTTTTTGAGCAATATACTGAAATGTACACCAGGGCAGGATTTACGGATATCAAAACAACCGACAGCAAACAGGCACCCGGACTTGATATTCACGAAATGGGCGGTGTAAGAATGGGCAGAGATACTAAAACATCTTTGTTAAATGAGTGGAACCAATTGCATGAATGTAAAAATATATTTGTAACAGATGGAGCCTGCATGACTTCTACTGCTACGCAGAATCCCTCACTCACCTATATGGCGCTTACGGCAAGGGCAGCGAATCACGCCATCAAGTTGTTGAAAAAAGGAGCGTTGTAACGTGCGGTGTTTAATTTGAGGCAATAGCTTCTAAATAAATTTTCTAAAAGCTTTTCATGAAACCCATCCTGCTTGCTGCATTTACATTTTCTGCATCTTTAATTATGGCACAATCCAATTCCGTCGGCGACTTTCAACATCATGTTGATATTGGCAATCCAAAAATTGCGGGTTCAACTTCTTTTAACAATCAAACGCATGTTTACACCTTGAAAGGTGGAGGTTATAATATATGGTTCAACAGAGATGAATTTCAATATGCATATCGTAAACTAAACGGCGATTTTATGTTGACGGCCCAAGTAAAACTGCTGGGTGAAGGCAAAGATCCACGCCGTAAAATTGGCTGGATGATCCGTGAATCTGACCAGGAAGATGCAGCGCATGTAAGCGCCACCTTACACGGTGATGGACTTACTGTTTTACAGTGGCGTAGATTGCGTGGTGCTTACATGAGGGATCCACAGGACGAAATTTTTCATTTAAAAAAGAGTGTAGAGATCATACAGCTTGAAAGAATTGGTAAAATAATCATCATGCGTACAGCCAATCCTGGTGAGCCTTTGCAGGAAGTAGGAAGAACAGAGATGCCCGATATGCCAGATGATATACTCGCTGGATTGTTCATTTGCAGTCATAACCCGGCAGCGCAGGAAGAAGGTATTGCCTGGAATGTGCGGATTGAAAAAACAGTGCCTGACAAACACGATGGCTACAAAGATGGCGTACTTGCAAGCAGGCTTGAAATCATAAATATTTTTGATGTTAAAAGAAAAATTATTCACACAGACGAAGGCAGGATGGAAGCACCCAACTGGATGCCCGATGGGAAAAGAATTCTTTTCAACCAGGGCGGATCTATTTTTACGGTACCAGTTGAAGGTGGTGTGCCGGAGATACTGAACACCGGTTTCGCTAATAAAAATAACAACGATCATGTAATATCTTTTGACGGCAAAATGCTGGGCATTAGTCATCATCGTGAGGGCTTGCCGGGAGGTGTTTCGACCGTTTATGTACTTCCCATTACTGGTGGAGAACCCAAACTAATTACAGATAGCACACCTTCTTACCTGCATGGATGGAGCGCTGATGGTAAAAGTGTAATTTCTACTGCGCAAAGGATCAGCAACTCACCGGCTTATAATTTATATACCAAACCGGTAAAGGGCGGACCGGAACAACAACTGACATTCAGTGAAAAAGGACTGGTCGATGGCCCTGAATATTCAAGCGATGGGAAATATATATTACAACAGCGATAAAACCGGCACCATGCAGGTGTACCGGATGAGGCCGGACGGTAGCAATAAAGAACAACTTACATTTGATGAATACCACAACTGGTTTCCGCATATTTCGCCCGATGGCAAATGGATGGTGATCTTATCTTTCCCTCCGGTTATTCTTTCGAACGATCATCCTTTTTATAAGAGAGTAATGTTGCGCCTGATGCCAGTAAGTGGCGGGGCTCCGGGAGTTATTGCTCATCTTTATGGTGGGCAGGGTACTATCAACACGCCTTCCTGGAGCCCGGACAGCAAGTCGTTGGCTTTCATTAGCAATACAAAAACTTTGCAATAGAACCCAACACAGAAGCGGCATGAGGTGTGTTATATGATCATTATCATTATCTTTAAATACCATAAAAAAGTTCAATGATAAACAAATCTGTCGCTGAGCAGCCTGTACCTCCGGCTCAGCTTAAACGAACACTTGGCCCTGTGATGCTTTGGGGCCTTGGCGTTGGTTATGTAATATCAGGTATGTATTTTGGCTGGAATCTGGGGCTACCGGTTGGAGGAACATTAGGCCTTGCCATTGCTACCTTTTTTATCATTATCCTGTATATCACTTTTACTTTTTCCTATACCGAACTGGCCTGTGCTATTCCGAAAGCAGGGGGCGTATTTGATTATGCTACAAGGGCCATGGGAAAAGATATCGGCTTTATTGCGGGCATGGCACAGATCATTGAATTTGTTTTTGCACCTCCTGCTATCGCTGCAGCTATTGGCGCTTACTTTCATATTTTCTTCCCACAGTTTTCAGTTACTTCCATTGCCATAACTTCCTATCTTCTTTTTACTGCGCTGAATATATCAGGCGTAAAAGCAGCAGCTACTTTTGAACTAATCATTACAGCCTTTGCGGTGTTTGAATTATTATTATTCAGTGGTATTACTTTGCCTCATTTTCATTGGGATAATCTCACACAAAATGCTTTTCCGTTTGGATGGAAGGGCGTTTGGGCTGCCACGCCATTTGCCATTTGGTTTTTTCTGGGGCTGGAAGGGGTGGCCAATGTTGCAGAAGAAACGGTGAACCCTCAACGAAATGTGTTGAAAGGTTTTGGCTCTGCATTGCTGACGTTAATTATTTTATGTGCGCTTGTATTTGTCTCTTCCATTGGTGTGGGCGGCTGGGAAAAAGTGGTTTATGCAACGCCCGGTGCAGAGGCTTCTGATTCGCCGTTGCCGTTGGCTTTGGCTCAAATAACCGGTAACAGTGGTTGGTTGTATCATCTGCTAATTACGATTGGATTAATGGGACTGGTAGCCTCTTTTCACGGATTGATCTTGGCTGCAAGCCGTGCTACGTATGAGTTTGGTAAAACGGGCTGCATTCCAATATTTTTTGGGCGCATTCATCCAAAATTTAAAACTCCCGCCAATGCCCTGGTGTTGAATATGATCATTGGCATCATTGCATTGTTTACAGGAAAAACAGGCGACATCATCACCATTGCCTGTTTTGGTGCCATTGTGTTGTATATTTTTGCGATGATTTCGGTATTAGTATTACGGAAAAAAGAACCTGGTTTGGAACGTCCGTTCCGGGTGCCGATGTATCCGGTATTTCCGGTTGTTGCATTGGCAATTGCATTGGTTTCGCTGGTTGCAATGATCTCACTCAATATTAAATTATCGCTCATCTTTTTTGCTATACTGGCACTTGCTTATATTTGGTTTCATTTTATTGTAAAACGAAAATAAAAAATGCCTGACCAACAATTATTAAAGGAAAGTATTCTGCGCAATTTGGCAGAACAAAATGCGGAAAAAGTAAAACTGGCTGTTACAGATCTCGATGGTATTTTGCGGGGGAAGATGATCAGTTTTGAAAAATTTGTTTCCATTGTTGAAAAAGGGTTTGGCTTTTGTAATGTTGTGTTTGGATGGGATGCAGCCGATGTTGCTTACGATAATAGTAAATATACCGGCTGGCATTCCGGTTACCCGGATGCTACGGCTGTAATTGATTTGAATACGTTTCGCCAGATACCCTGGGAGAATGATACGCCTTTTTTTTTGGCCGATTTTCGTGATAGTAAAGGGAATGATCTGGCGGTTTGTCCACGTAGTTTATTAAAGACAATCATCCGGGAGGCTACCGACAAAGGTTACACGCCTTATTTCTCGCAGGAGTTTGAATGGTTTAACCTGATAGATAATACCGATGAATTATATGCCGGGAAATTCAGGGATGCGAAACCGATTACGCAGGGCATGTTTGGATATTCTATGCTACGTGCCGCCGGGAAGAATCAATATTTTAATGACTTGTTTGACCTGCTCAAAAAATTTGGCGTTCCCATTGAAGGATTGCATACAGAAACCGGTCCCGGTGTATATGAGGCTGCCATTACTTATTCTGAAATTCTGGAAGCCGCTGACAGGGCCGTATTATTTAAATCGGGCGTAAAACAAATTGCACAGAGGCATGGGGTGATCGCAACTTTCATGGCTAAGTTCAATGAAAATTTACCTGGCTGTAGCGGGCATGTGCACCAGAGCCTTTGGGCCGATTCGAAAAAGCAAAACCTTTTTTACGATCAGAAGAAAGTAAATGGTATCAGCACACTGATGGAAAGTTATATGGCCGGGCAGTTGGCTTGCCTGCCTTTTATTTTACCCATGTTTGCACCTACGGTTAACAGTTATAAGCGATTGGTAGAAGGTGCGTGGGCACCCACAACATTAACCTGGGCAATCGATAACCGGACAACTGCATTGCGTGCTTTGCCCGGTGGTAGCAGTTCCACGAGGCTGGAAACAAGGGTGGTGGGTTCTGATAGCAATCCATACCTGGCAATGGCAGCCTGCCTTGCTGCTGGTTTGTATGGAATCAACAACAAATTAAAATTGAAAACACCTGCAACTGTTGGTAACGGATATGCAGACATAAAGAACGGCACGCTGCCTAAAAATTTGTGGGAGGCTACGCAGGCTATGAAAGACTCGCCTGTTGCAAGAGAACTATTTGGAGCAGCGTTCGTTGAGCACTTTACCGCAACAAGAGAGTGGGAGTGGAGACAGTTTTCAAAAGTAGTTACGGATTGGGAATTGAAGCGGTATCTGGAGATTATTTAGAGTCTGGTTCAATGAAAGGATATTTATAATGAACAATATCTCCATTCGCTTGACCTTAGCGACAGGCAAGTGAAAGCAATTTTGCACACTAAAGAAAAAGGAAAAATTACCATTAGCGATCAAAAATTAAATGCTGTTTCAAAAGCAACGGCAACAAGAGACTTGACAGAGCTTGTTGAGAATTTTAAAATCTTTAAACGAGCTGGTGATGTTGGAGCAGGAAGAAACTATATTTTAATTGGCTCATAATTGGCTCAAAAGGTTAATAATCGCCAACCATCTTTTTTGGTTTTAACAAATGCTTTTGAATGATATCAATTACAACTATTTTCCATTTTAAGGATGACATAAAAAGCGGGAAGAGTTTTAATGTGAAAAAAAGGTAGTCTTTTCAAAGGAACGAAAATTTTCCTGACATCAATAGTAGTGGCGGATTTAGCTAAAATTAATATAAAAGGTAATCGAAACTTAACAGCAACTTAAATCCGAATGCATTAAGTTGCCATGGAAAACAACTGTACAAGAGCCGATAGCTATCGGCTGCGAGGCCAATGAAGTTTAATCCGATAGCTATCGGATGAAATACTAAAGTTGGGCTCGAAAAAATAAAGAATAAATAATAAAAAAAGATGACAGATTTTAATACAGTAAGACAATTTAATTTTCCAACCACCATTCGGTTTGGAGCCGGTGCCATTAAGGAATTGCCGGATCATTTGCGGGCAAATGGTTTGAGCCGGGCATTGTTGGTTACCGACCCAACGATATGCGGACTGGATTTTTTTAAAGCGATCGTCGAAAGTCTTAGTGCTAAATCTATTTCAGTGGAGGTGTTTGCTGATATTCATAAAAACCCGGTGAAGAGCGATGTGTTGAAAGGTGGCGATGCCTATAAAGCTACCAACAGAGATTGTATCATTGGCATTGGGGGTGGTGCAGCGATGGATGTGGCAAGAGCCATTGTATTAAGAGTTAATCATCACCGTGACTTGTTTGATTATGATGATTTGATTGGCGGCGACCAGTATGTTACCGAAGAGGTTCCCTATTTTATTACAGTACCTACCACTAGTGGAACGGGTAGCGAAGTGGGCAGAAGTGCTATTATTTCTGAAGATGATACCCATCGTAAAAGGATTTTGTTTGCACCGAAACTGTTGGCCAAAATCGTATTTGCCGATCCGTTATTAACCATGGAGTTGCCAGCTTTTATAACCGCTGCAACCGGTATGGATGCACTCACGCACAACATGGAAGCCTTTATTTCAAAGAACTTTCATCCGCTTGCCGGTGGCATCGGGTTGGAAGGAATATACCTGGTCAATCAATCCATTTCGAATGCAGTCAACACGCCTGACCTCAAATCAAGAAGCAAGATGATGATTGCTTCGCTGATGGGAGCAGTGGCTTTTCAAAAAGGGCTGGGTGTAGTTCATTCACTGGCACATCCATTGTCGTCTTTGCTGGATACGCATCATGGTTTGGCCAATGCGGTAAACCTTCCGTATGGCATGCGGTTCAATGCACCTGGTATGGAAGCTGAATTTAAAAGAATGGCACTGGCAATGGAACTTACGGATACAACCGGAGAAGCGGTGGTGAATCATTTGTTTAATTTGAATCAGCAACTGGGCTTACCCACAAGGCTCGGGGATATCGGTGTTAATGAAGCACATGTTGAAACTTTATCGGACCTTGCATTGGCTGATTTTTGTCACCCCAATAATCCTAAGCCGGTTACACGAAATGATTTTAAACAATTATACATTGAAGCGTTGTAATGATACAAACCGTAATTAAAATTGGTGTAACCTATACCGGAACAGATGAAAAGCACAATAATTATGTACACTGGTTATCGGCAAACCAATT
>Ga0105045_10000847_pt1 | contig 23779 bp, 22 predicted proteins | sample MAT02_FD_78089 | JGI IMG/M metagenome (GOLD analysis project Ga0105045, IMG submission 78089) | Freshwater microbial communities from Lake Fryxell liftoff mats and glacier meltwater in Antarctica - MAT-02 (megahit assembly) | ecosystem: Environmental > Aquatic > Freshwater > Ice > Liftoff... | reverse complement strand
CATGTAACTAAGTTTGAAGAGTTAACTGCATTTCTAGACAATTTGTCATTAGATGTAGATAAACAATTTGATCAGTATATAAAAATCATGGAGAAACTAGATAAGATGTGGAAGGGATTAGAAATGGTTAGAGAGAAGATGGTAGAAGTAAAATCTAAAAGTAAAATTAGAGGTAATGCACAATTATCTGCTAGAGAAAAAAGAAATAAATAATGACAACAATATATCAATTATCTAGACAAGCTTGTCCACCATGTCAAGTATTAAAAAATAAAATAAACTTATTAGAAAATAAATTTTTTAATTATGTTTATGTGGACATAGATAAACCTTTGTTTAAAGGCTCTATAGAAGAAGAAATATTATCAAATGCTATGAAGAAAGGACATAGATCATTACCCATAGTAGGAGTAACTAATACTAGTGAAGATGATACAGAAACAACAGAGACTATAGAACTAGTTGTTAGTTTAAATCCTGATAAGTTAGAACAAGTTTTAGAGCTTATAAAGTAAGATGAGTAATAGTAAGTTAGTAAGATTATTTCCTGAGTTATATGATATACAACCATTTTTGTGTAGAGAACATCCTGTATTACACCCTGATACAAGAGACTACATAGAATATTGGGAAGAGCAAGAGAAGAGATGTGTAGAAGGCTTGTGGGGCTTAGACAAAAGAGATAACTTAGGTGGTTGGAGATATTGTACCCCACAGTTATACTACTATGTTAACTATTGTGTAATAGAAGATGAGGATGAAGAAAATAATTCATCTTTGGTTAAAAATCCAGATCTTAGAGATGTAGAGTGGATGCTTTATTATGCTTGGATAATTTGTAGAGGGTTTAGTGGTTTTGAGGGAGATGATGAATACACATGTAATCTACTTATAAAGAAATTAGAATCAGGGGGATTACTAACAGCAAAAGATAAACTGCGTCTTCAAACTATGAAGCATGCAAGAAATAAAAATGGAGATTATAAAAAATATATAGACCCCAAGGAATACCTAGAAAAAACTTTTAGCAAACCTTTGGGTCTACCTATTTATGGTAATAATGCTAAAAATTTATTTGTACTAACAAGTAGAGGTTCTGGTAAAGCATTATTACCAGAAGAATTAATATTATCTAGTAAGGGTTGGAAACAGATTAAAGATATATTAATAGGTGATAAAGTATATGGTTCTGATGGTAAACTAACAGAAGTAATTAGTAAAACAGATTTACAAAAAGATTTAAATTTCTATAAAATTACTTTAAATGATGGTAGAGAAATAGAAGCATGTGAAGATCATAATTGGAAGATATGGAATAAAAACTCTAATAGAAATAATAAAAATATATGGGAAGTTAAAACAACCAAGGAATTATTAAATATTTATAAACAAAGAAGATGGAGCTCTAAATCTAATAAATATTTATATGAAAGTATGTGCGCAATACCATTAAATGAGAGTATAAATTATTCAAAAAAAGATTTAATTATAGATCCTTATTTATTAGGTGTGTGGTTAGGGGATGGCAGCAGTCATAGAAAATTACATGAAGATTTTAAATCTTTAAATTTATTTAATAATAAACACATACCAGAAATATATTTAAATAGTTCCACAGAGCAAAGATTAGAGCTATTAAAGGGGTTAATGGATACAGATGGTACTTCTTCTGGTAACAGTTGTGAATACTATTCAAAATCAAAGCAGTTAGCATATGATGTATATAATCTATCTTTATCATTGGGTTTTTATACAACAATAAAAATAAAAGATAGTAAGTTAAATGGTAAAAGCTGTGGTGATTCATATAGAGTAAAAATAACTACAGATACTCAAATTTTTAAATTATCTAGAAAATTAAAAAATCAAAAAATAACTGCTAAAAATAAATCTTTTAGTAGTAGATATGAAAAAGTTTATATTAAAAATATAGAGTATGTAGGTAAAAAAGATGGTATTTGTATAGGAGTAGATAATAAAGATAAAACATATATAACTAAAAATTATATTGTTACTCACAATTCATATTGGGAGATGTCATTAGTGTCTTGGTACTTTAAATTTAATGGTTCCACAAGATATGATGACACTTATTTTAATATGATTAAAGGACCAGAAATTGTAGTAGGTTCTGCATATGCAAGTAAGAGTACAGATTTACTCAACAAGTTTGCATTTAATGAAGAATATCAGAAAGACAACTATGGTAGCTGGGGAGAAGATGATACTTTTATTCCTGGTTATTTTTATAATAATACTCTAGGAACCCTAACAGTAAGTACTAAATCTCCTTATAGAAGGGAGTATATTACATCTGTTGGTGGGGTAACTAAAACAGAAGGAACAAGAACAAAGATATACCATATAACTTATATGGATAATCCCAATGCAGCAGTAGGTAAGAGACCTATTATTCTTATTATAGAAGAAGTAGGTTTGGAATCTAATTTATTTAAAGTACATGCTGCAAATGAGACATGTTTTATTAGAAGAAACAAAGCAGGTACAGCAGCATACTTTGGTACAGGTGGGGATATAGATAAAATACTAGAACCCAAAGCAATATTTGAAGATCCTGAATCATATGATATGCTAGCTTTTAAAGATGTGTATGAAAATAGATTAAAACCTATAGGATTTTTTTTACCAGCATATTATACAGATAATTCTTTTAGAGATAAACAAGGTAATCAAAATATAGAGCTAGCATATGAGCAAGAAATGTATGAGAGAGCTAAGAGAGCAGGAGCTGATAGTTCATCAGCATTAGATGGTTACATGATGGCAAGACCACTAATACCATCAGAGATGTTTCTATCAGGTCAATCTAATATATTTCCTAAAGCAGCATTACAAGATCAATTAACAAGAGTAGAAATAAAAAAATTATATGAAATTTATAGTTACAAAGGCACACTAGATTGGAATAAAAATAAAACAAATGTAATATTTAGACCTGATCTACAAAATAAATTAAAGCCTATACTGAGTAATAATTTAGATCAATATAAAGGTAATTTAAAAGGAGCATTAGTATGTTATGAAGCACCAGAAGATGAAACCCCTAATCCTACTAGAAATAGATCTTTAAACAAGATTGTATATGATCCATATAGAGATGATGGAGCAGGTAGTTCACTAGCGTCTATAATTGTTTATAAAGGTATATCTGAAGACAATTGGGCTGTAGGACTACAAGATGATATTGTAGCAGAATATTTAGGTAGAATGGATTTAGTAGAAGATGTACATGAATTGTGTGTAAAAATGGCTCTTTATTATAATGCTAAAGTAATGGTAGAAACAAACATACCAGATTTTGTTAGATATTGTAAGAGAGAAGGTTGGTACAATTTACTACAAGCTAAGCCATATGATGCTATATCTAAGTCTGTAAAGAACCCAGGAAAGAAATATGATGTTGGTATAGATATGACATCACCAGAGCTACATGAGCAAGCAGAGCAGCTAATTAGACAATGGTTGCTAACAGATTGGAAAATAGATGATGATGGTAACATGCTAAAGAATTTAAATAAACTAAAATCCCCAGCAATACTAATACAACTATTACAATATGAGAGAAAGAAAAACTTTGATCATGTGTCTGCATTAAAATTACTAATGCTATGGAAATCACAAGAAAAGATGATACCTATTAAAAAAGCATCAGATATAGCTAGAGAAACAATAGATGATTTCTACAAGCAAACTAATTATAAAAACAAAACAAGTTACATAAACCAAAATTATCACAATTATTAACATGGCTATAGAAAATTACTTAGGTGTACCAATACATAGTTTTACAGATTTAAAGCATAGATTATCTTATAGAGATAAAAAAGCTAACAATTGGAAGTGGGTAGAAGACTGGATAGACTACTATGACAACAGTTATAGTATAATGGATGACCCTGAAGAGTATGATAAAATACTACTCAATTATAGATTATATAATGGTAGAGGGGTTTATATAACTCAACCACAAGGAGCTATTAATTCTAAGCAATTAGAAGATGAAGGTTATTATTTTTCTGAAGAAGATATTCCTCACTATGATATAATCACCCCTATTGCTAAATCTCTACATGGTCAGCAGCAGCTAATGGCTTTTAAACCTATTGTTACTGATTCATCCATGACTAATATTAATTCTAGAAAGAAGAAGAAGATATCATTGATGCAAGATTGGATTAGTGAGACAATAATTAACCCTGCTAAAGAACAAGCATTTAGAGAGTGGAGTATGGAAAATGGGGTAGAAGATCCTAGTAGCTTATCCCCAGAACAACAACAAGAAGCACAACAACAAATATCTGAGAGAGAGAAAGCTCTCACCCCCAAAGATATAGAGCGTCACATGGCTAGTGAATATAAGTCTATATCTGAAACCCAACTTCAGCAAATAACAGAGTTTGTTATTAAAAGAGATAAGCTAAAGTTCTGGACAGATGAGAATTTTAAGCATATGCTTATAGCAGGTAAGCAAATATATGATACAGGAATACTACATAATAAAGCATACACCAGAATATTAAATCCTCTAGGTTTTACTTGTGGTGGACCAGCTGATGCACACTTTGTAGAAGACATGGACTGGGCTAAATATGAAGAGCATATAACTATACCACAACTATTTAATGAATATGGTCATGTAATAACTTCCAAAGATATAAAAAGATTAAATGCATTAGAGTTTCCTAGAAGTGGTAGTAGAACCAGAGGTGAGTTTCCAGAACCAATGAATACAAAGATTGCAGAGTTTGATGCACAAACAGGATTCTTTGACTATGCTCCTAAAATTAATACTAGGGAAGGACAAGACTTTGTAGCTGCATTACATGCTAAATTTGGTAATAATAGCTATTCAGAAACAGAAGGTATTAAAAGAGTAAAAGTAGCTTATAAATCTCTTAGAAAATTAAAGCTTGTAGATAGATATGACAAAGACAATGATAAGTATACACAATTTTGGGTAGATGATTCATATGAGAGAAACCCTAAGAAAGATATAAAAGTAAGAGAAGTGTATCTACCTCATGTATATACAGGAGATAAGGTAGGCTATGGCTCAGGAGATAGTTGTTTATACTTTAATAAAGGTCCATTAGCACACCAGTATAGTTCTATGAACAGTCCCTGGAATGTTAAAATACCTTTCATGGGGGTAGAATATTCTAAGTTGTTTGGTAATACTCCAAATGTAGCACCATTAGATTTAGCTAAACCTTGGCAAGATAAATTTAATATTAAACTTGCAAGAATAAATGAAATTGAAGCTACAGATGTAGGTAAAATATTTGCAGTAGCTACATCACTTAAACCCAAGGATTGGTCCTTTGGTAAGTGGATGATGATGGCTAAGTATGGTAAAGTATTACCACTAGATTCATCTAATGAGGATGTCTTGGGAATGGATTCACAAATGTTTAAACAATTTGATCTATCTCAGATGATGGATATTGCAGGACATTTGCAGCATTTAGATTGGATTAGAAACCAAGCAGCATTAGCTATGAGTTATAACCCTGCAAGACTAGGACAAATAGTACCACAAGCAGCTGTTAGAAACACAGAGCAGAACATAACTCAATCTACATATCAAACCCAAGATTTATTTACTCTCCACAATGAAATGGTTGAGAAAGTATTAAATAGACACATACTAAATGAAAGAGCAGCATTAAAAGATAATGATTTTATAGCTAGTTATGTGCTAGATGATTTATCTAGAGCAGATTTAAATGTAGACAAAGAATTATTTGATTTAGCAGAAATAGGTATATCTCTTAGAAATTCATCTGAAGATTTTAATACCCTCAATAGTATTAAACAACTAGGACAAGCTATGATACAAAATCAAATGATTACTTTCCCAGAACTAATTAGATTACAATTATCTAATAATATGGCTGATGCACTAAACATAGCAGAGAGAGCAGAAGAGAAAATGCTGAAAAGACAAGATGAAGCTATGCAACAACAACAGCAACAACAACAACAAATGGAGCAAATGCAGAAAGAAATGATGCAGATACAAGCTCAAATGGCTGCTGAACAGAAACAACTAGATAGAGATGCTAAAATACAAGTAGCTACAATTGGTGCTATGGTAAATGCTAATCAAATGGATATAGATCAGAATTCAGAAGCAGATACAATACAAAGAGAAGTATTTGTACAAGAACAAGAAGCTATACAAAAAGATAAAGACAGGGAGCATCAATCTAAGCTCAAAGACAAGGAGTTAGCTAATGCTATAGAAATAGAAAAAATAAGACAAAAAAGTAGAGCAGCAGCTAAGAAATAAATAAAATTAATTAATTAACAGCATGATTATAATTATTAAAAATATATATTAATAACAAAGTTACATAGCTTGAGCAAAATAGTTTCCTCAATGCTATCTAATTCACATATTTATATTTGTAATGGTTATAATTTTGCGCCAGTAAAAAGTAAGTAATAATGAGTAAAAAAGTAGCAGAGTTTGATTTAAACACAGGTGCAGTATTTGTAAATAATTCTATAGAGGATTTTTTTACAGCAGAAGTTCCTGATGAAGATACATTAGATAATGATGTAGAAGATGATGTAGATGACCCAGATACAGAAGATGTAGATGATACAACTGATGCAGATGGTGAAGATGATGATTCTACAGATGATGATGAACCTAAACCAAGTGCTAGAAATACTAGAAAATCTAAGGAAGATGATGATGATGATGAATACTCTGATTACAGTGAAGCAGCATTATTTGCATTAGCTTTAAAACAAGAAGATAGTTCTATTATTCCTATAGATGATATAAATAAGAATTTAACTCCCAAAGAGTTTATATCTATTGTAAAAGAATCTGTAGACAAAGCTAGAGAAGAGCAGAGAGAGCAACTAACAGAAAGATATGATGAAGCTGCTAAATATATTGAATATTTAATCAGCGGTGGTAATCCTGAAGTAGTTAGGCAGACTATGTCTCTAAAAGCTGTAGGTGATATAGAATTAACAGGGGATGAAGATGAAAAAGACTTAGAAAACATTGTTAGACAAGGTTTGCTAATTAAAAGAATCCCTGCTAAGGATATTGATGATATACTAGAAACTTATAAAGATAAGGGTGTGTTGCAGGAGAAAGCTCAGGATTCTATAGATCATCACAAAGAGCTAGATACAGAGCTACTAGATAAAGCTATCAAGCAGAAGCAAGCAGATGATGCTCAGAAAATTAAAGACAATGATGAATATAGAAAAAAAGTAGAAGCTGTAATTAGTAAGGGGATTGTTAAAGGGTTGCCTATTAAAGACAAGAAAAAGCTTAGTGATTCTATATTTAAACTTACAGAGAGTATACCAAGTGTAGATGCTAATGGTAAGAAAGTAGTTTATAAGGACACATTATATAATGCAAAATATAGAGAATTTAATCAAGACATAGAACAACAACTAGCATTTGTGCAATTGTTGCTAGATGATTTTGATTTTACTAAATTAATAGATGTTGCTAAAACAAAGGTAAATGAAGATTTACTAGATGTATTAAACAACAGAACAAATAAAAAGACAACTAGGGGTAATAGCTCGTGGTTTACTGATTAATAACAATAATAATATTAAAAATTACAAAAGAAAATGGCAAGATTAGAACCTACTAAATGGCAGATACATGAAGATGCTACTAAAGAATTAAAGTGGGGTAACTACATAAGTGAAAACGTATTGTTGGTTAACCATCCAAATTCTAAGAAAGCTGCTGTACTTACAGACAAAATCATGGAATATGCTGCAACAGCTAGACCAGCACTTAGTGGAAAAAAAGCTACCTTATGGGATTCACTCATAGGACAAGGTAGGGAAAGAATGGTAGATGCTGATGAAGTGGAATGGAGTTTGAAAGGCTCTGGTAAAGTAGAAACTTTAGCAAAGGAAAATTTAATGCCTGGTGTTTTATATCCTGGACATGATTTTCAAGAATTCCAAATTAAATTAGACAATGAAACATTTGTACCAGGTGATATATTAGCACCAGAGATTGCAATGGATCAACAGTTTATAGTACAATACCTACCTGTAAAGGATGGCTTTGATTTTATATACTCTGGACAAGTTGTCACAGATAACCCTAGAGCATACTTTGACCCAGAGCTTTTACAAGAAGGCTTAAAGTGGATTAAAGTGGGTGCAGCGTATGGTGAAGCTTCTTCTCAGTATGGTTCATTTGCATATGAAGGTAATACTTCTCATATTAGATTTAAAACACATCTTAGTGATTGGGGTAAATCTGTAGAAGTTACTAACAAAGCACATGATCTAAATCTTAGAATGGTTCCATGCAATGACAAGGGACAAGAAATTAAGCAAATACCATCTCAGATTATATCTTGGATAGAAGCAGAATTTTTAGTACAATCTAAGTGGGAAAAAGAATTGATGTGTTGGTATGGTAGATCTGCTGGTAAAAGTATCATAGATACATCTACAGGCTATCACAGAAGAATAGGACCTGGAGTAATGGAGTTCATGGAAGATGCTAACATCATCACATATCCACTAGGTAACTTTAGTATAGATGCTCTTAGAGACTTCTTACAAGAAGTTGGTTGGGATACTATTTCTCCTGCAAATTCTAACATTGTTGTTAAAACAGGTAGAATGGGTATGATGCAAGCACATGATTCTATTAGAGAATTGTATACAATGCTTAATGTACAAGTACCATTTGATAAGTTTGTAAAAACAGGTTCTTCTTATCCTGGATCTAATAGTCCTGGTTATAAAGTACTTACCCCTTCTTTCTTAGAAGTAGATTTACATCCATATGGTTCACTTAAATTTGAGCATTTACCACTCTTAGATAATAGAGAGTTGAATGGTGGAATTGTTCACCCAGATACTAAGTTGCCTATTACATCATACTACTATTTTATAATGGATTATGGTTTGGGTTCACATGGTAATGTAGAATTACTTAGAAAAACAGACTCAGAAGTATTTACATATTTGTGTGGTACTTGGTCTCCTGCTGGTCCAATCAATGGTAAAACAGGTAGAAGTGGCTTTACAGCTTCACATGAGAGACGTTCTTATCAGCTATTTGCAGCAGACACATTTGGTGTAAGAATCAAAGATGTTAACTTGTGTGCAATGATGCTACCATCTGTAACCTATTAATAGTAATAATATGAAGAAGAAGCAAAAAAAAGTAGTTAAACCTACAACCATGAAAAATGGTGGCAAGGTTAAAAAGTACTAATAGAAAACATTAAATTATTCGGTATAACAATTTTACTGGGCTTAAAACACCATTGTGCAAACGTTATAGTTATCTTAGGACATATGAGTGTGTGATACCGAGCACTTTTTTTTAAACATATAATAAAAGTAAGTAAGTAATGGCATTAATAACAATACAACCAAGTCCCCTATCTAAAAAATTTACAAATATTGCTGAAGGTGGTATGCAAAAATACACAGAAATAGATGTTAATGGTAGAAAAGAATATAGAAGTCTAGGAGAATTTAAACAAGAGAGATTACCAGGTTCATCACAAAGAGAAATGCCTATTTCATTTTCTAATAGTAAAAGAAGGTTTTTAATCAAAGATCATGATAATAACTCTGATGAGTTAAATGCTTTGGTAAAAAATTGTAATTTTATTAATGATATGTCTAAGCATCCTGAGTTTGGTAGAATAATAATATCTTGTGATATATTTAATCAAATGGATCCCTTCTTTAATAATAGAAAATTGCATTTACTATTATCTGAAGGTGCAGGTGTTTTAAACACAGATATCCCTGTAGATCTTATACTATATAAAGGAATTCTAATCAATCCTAAGTTTCAAGTAGGTGGAGATAAAGTTAATCCAGCATTGTCAGGTAGAGCTAAATACATTATTGTTGATAAATCTATAGATGTTACTGCTAAGAGAAAAGCAAGAGCTTTAAAAGATGAAGCTGCAGAATTAGTAAAGAGCATGTCTGATGAGAAAAAATTAACTGTTGGTTTAGCTATGGGATTAATTAAATCAGAAGATACAGATATAGACACTGTTACTGATATTCTATATGAAGCTGCAGAAGATACTAAACCATATTCAGAAACAGGTTTAACTAAACAACAATATTTAATTAAAATTGCTAAATCTGATGCAGATGATCTTGGTACAAGAAAAATAATCAATGTTGCATTTTCTAAGGGCTTTGTAAAAAGAGATAAAGAAACAACTAACTATGTTTTATTTGGTAATCAAATAGGAAAAGATAAGCAAGCAGCAACTAACTATTTATTGAATCCAATTAATAATGAGATTTTATTTAAATTAAAACAAGCAATAGATTTAAGTAAAGGACCACAATAATAATAAATTTAAAATTAATGATAAAGGTTCAGAAGTTACATGCAGAAATTAATAGAAAATTAAATAGAGTTAATGGTGATTTTAAAAGTCATGTAACTGTAATTGATATTGATGCATATTTAAATGAAGCTAAGGAAGTAATTTTAGAGAATTATGATAAGATAGTAGAAAAAAATAAAAATCTTAGTGATAGATTAAAGTCTCTAGAAATAAAGAATAAAAAATTAGAGCTAATATCCACAGATAATAAGACTACAACATTTAAACTCCCTGCAAACCACTACTCTACATTAAATATGTATTCTAGAGGAGCTTCAAAGGGGTGTACAACTGTAGATGATATATTTGTAAACATGATACAATCTCACAAAGTAGAAGAATCACTAAGGGATATAAATACTCAACCTAACTATAATTGGAGAGAGACATTTGCAAATGTAGATAGTAGAGGTATAAGTGTGTATCACAATAATGTTTTAGAAATTAAAGAATTATATATAGATTATATAAGATGGATTCCAGATGTAGCTTATGCTACAGGTACTCCAGGAGAACTATATGTAAATGCAGATGGAGAAACAATTACTGAAAATAAACACCTACTAATAGATGATCCTATCATGTGGAGAAAAATAGTAACTGTTGCAGAATATTTAATTAAAAAAGATTTTGATGATAATTACAAAGCAACATTAGAAAGTATTCTGTTTAATCAAACAGTATATATAAACTAAAGAATTAAATAACCAAATAAGTAAATAAGTAAACAAATAAATTAATATATAATGAGAAAAGTTTTAGATAGGTATATAGTGGCTGATAAGAGCCTTAGTGTGTATCCTGCAAACAGAGCAATCTTTGTGCAAACCGCTACAGGCCATGGTCTAAATGGTATCTTAGATAACCAACTAGTTCTTTATAATGGAGATACAGGAGTTTCTGTAGGACCTGGTATTACAGTAGCAACTGTGCCTAATCTTGTCATAGCACAAGGTATAGATACAAATGGTGATGGGGTAGCAGATGTACTTAGAAAACCTGCATTTAACTTCATTTCTGGACAGCAATTGAATGCAGTTACAGCAGAACCACCTTCATGTGGTCAGTTGAAAATAGTAGATGTAGGTATTGGTTGTGTGACCAATGGTAACTCCTATAGTCTTACTATAGAGCAGAGAACAGATCACACAGAGAGATTCTATAATTATAGAGACTATGAAAGATTTACAGAGACTGTAGAATTTGGATATGACAAATGTGATGGTTGTGATGAAACATTAGAATGCAAACAAGTAGCATGTGCTCTTGCAAACAAGTTTAATGGTACAGACAGAAAACAATCTATTGTTAAAAATGGTTCACTACTTAGACGTGTTAGAGAGCATCAAGACAAAGATAGAGATTTTAATACTTATGTTCTACATGCAAATGACTATGAGTTTTGCTTTGCTACAGCAGATGCAGCTTGTGTAGGTTGTAATAGAATTGATGCTATTGGTGGGGTAACCATTGATGGGGTAACAACTACCTTTCAATTGACTACAGATCCAGCAGATGTAACTAAGACTAGAGTAGGACAAGTTCCTAGAGTTCTTGAACAAATAAATAGATTACTTGGTGATAAAGGTATAGCTATAAATGGTGAAACTTTTACAGGAGCTGGAAAGCCTTGCTGTGATGGTATTAAAATACTAGTTAATGCTTGTGTACCTTTTGTCCTGAGAAATCAAGCAGGGGTAGCTATTACACCGTGTGCAACAGGTCTTCCTACATACACAGTAAATACTCAAGGACATTGTGGAGGTTGTGATGTAGTTACTACAGTTACTCCTTGTGCATACCTTAGAGTTGTAGCTAAAGCAATAGAAATACCTAAGTTTTGTGATAGACCAGATAGTTTCCTAAAAACACTTTACACAGACATTAGAGTAAGCACTTCTTATAATCACAATAACTTTGGACTCTTTAGAGAGTTTGTTAAGCAAGATTATAAAATGCCTAAGAATCTTGTGTATGAAGCAATACATAAAGTATCTAGACAAGACACTTCAGCTAATGAACCATTCTCCTATGGATACAATGAGTTTGTAGGTGATAATTTTAACATCTTGAAAGGATCTAGAATATCATCTATGCTTCATGGACTATTTAGTGGATGTAGCAGCTTTGATACTCTTTGTGTCTATAACTTTGAGCATGATATGACTAGTAGAGGAGCATCAGCACATGGACCACTAGAAGCACCTAAAGCAAGAACTACAATACTAATTCCTACTGCTAACACTAGTGCTAGAACAGAATTTGAAGCTATAGTTAATCCTTGGATTGTTTCTGTTCCATATAAGTTGCTAAAAACTGTAACTTGTTCAGCAGATCAAGATCAAATAGAGAGAGTACTTAATCCAGATACAACAGTATTAACTGCTGAGTACCCTAACGCAAATGGTAAAATTATAGGTAACTAATAATAAGCAACTATAAGGGGGAGAGTTATTAAATTCTCCCCTACCTTTAATAATTAAAAATAAGTAAATAATGAAGTGTTCTTGTATAGCAAATGATAATTTTAATTTTATTATAGAATATAAAAAGGATTACTTATTATTTATAGACAAATCTAATTGGGAAACTTCATCCTATAATACCCCACTTACAGAATTTCCATTACAAATAATTAATGGTGATAAAATCAAAACTATACAAGCTAAAGTTCAAGGATCTACAATTATAAATTATTGTGACCTACCTTCTGATAATGGCTGTGGTAATGATGGGGTATATCAATTCAAAACAGAAACTTGTGGACAAGTATTTACTAAGTGCGAAGTAATACTAATTAATATAATGTGTTCTTACACTAAGTTACTTGTAACTACTGACTTAAATGACTATGAAAAAGTTATATGGTCTATATATAGAGAAATAGAATTTATTAAAGCAAATGCTAGAATATGTAATATTACTAATGCTATAGAACATTATAACATTGTTAAAAAAATGATTGAACATTTAAATTGCAAGTGTTAATAAAAATAAATAAAATAAAATGAGATTTAAATCAACAGATAATAAATTACACTTTACAGCAGGAACAGCTTCTACAATAAAAAAAGGAGTAAAAGTTCCAGTAGAGTATATACATTATAATGATCCTCTTTGTGGCTCTTTCATAGATCCAAGGGGATTTTTAGTATTACCTAACTTCAATAGTTTGTCAGGAGATAGTACTCGCAGACATGCTTTGTATATTGTAAATGGTGCTATTGTTCTAGGTACAGAAGCAGCTGCAATTACAGCTATTAATGCTTTCTGCAATAATATAGCAATTTCAGCTATAGGAGTTTCTATAACAGGATGTTTAGTTGGAACATTAGCTAATCTAGCTACAAGACAGCTTACAGCTATTGTAGCACCTACAGGAGCAATACAAACAGGTATATGGACTTCATCCGCACCTGCTATTGCTACAGTATCAGCTGGAGGTCTTGTAACTGCTACAGCAACAGATGGGGTAACAACAATTACATTTACATCAACAGATGGTGCATTCACAGCAACTTGTGTAGTTACAGTAGCCTAATAATTAATAAAAATTAAACATAATGCCAAATCCAATATGTTCATGTTTAGTTACTTCACCTCCTCCAAGTACCCCTTGTGACAGTAATTGCATTTATGCTCCTAATCTATTAGTAGCTGATCAAGTAACTGCATGTGTTGCTATTGCTACAGATATTAATATATCTCCAGTAACAGCTATATGTAGTACCCCAGCTACTTATTCAATTATATCATCTAAGAATGTAACAGGAACCCCTACAATTACATCTACTAAAATAACTTTTATACCAGCTAATAATAATTATGCTTCAGGAGAAATAACTTATAAAGTATCTTGTGGAATATTATCAGCAATAGGTAAAGTTATAATTGTATATAAAAATAATTGTGTAGGGATATCATGTCCTACTAATCAGGTGTGTAATAAATGTACAGGAGCTTGTCAAAATCTATCAATAGATTTAAGTGGTCAAGTAGCAGCAGTTATACCACCAGTCAATACAAGTGGTTTTGTAATATAAAAAAAAATAATAAATAATGAGTTATACATCACCATCTCCAGCTAATATAGCTTTTAATGGCAATATTACTACATGGTGGATACCAGCTACTAATCTAAGTGCTGTATCTGCTACAAATGTCATAGTTAACGTATCTATTAGTCCTATTAGTGGATTACAGTTAGAAACTTGGACAGCAGATGTAGGAAGTTTTAATGCTGTTAGTGGCATATGGACAGTAGGCACTTTAGCTGCTGGTCAAACTAAATGGTTAAAAATAGTAACAAAGGTATTAAATGTTGGTTTAGCACCATTTTTTCTTACTTCTGCTATATCAGGCAGTGGTATAGATCCTAACAATACTAATAATACTTTAGTACAATCTTTAACTTCTGTAGTTACTACAGTTGTAGCAGGAGCAGTAGATGATCCTAGTTCATGTGCTTGTGGTAATGTATCTCTAAATGATAGCCCTTGCAACTTTGGGTTAACAGAATATAGATTAAATGCATTATCTATCACTAATAGTACAAGCTATTCATGGAATGTGCAAACAGGAGCATATAGATTCCAATACTTAAATCCTACATTAGCTGTAACAGCTACCTATGATATTTGGTGTAATCCAGGTACAGGCTTTGTACAAGTATCTGGTCCTGCAACAGTAACTATTCCACCATTGTTTACAACAATTAGTTCATGGGATCATGACATAGACAGTGTACCTTATGCAGCACTTAGTTTAGCAGATATTACTACCCTAACAGCACAATTCCCAGCAGTAACCCTAGCAAATTTTTGTTGGATAACTTTGAGAAATGCAAATGGGGTATTAACAAGTGGTGTCCAAGTACAATGTAATGAAGCAGTAAATACAAGAACTTTCTTCTATTGTGCAACAGAACCATGTGTAGCAAATCTAGGAGCATGTAGTTGTGCAGCAGTGTTGCCAACATCAGTAAATTCACAATTACCTGTAGGTTATGCACCTCAAGAAGGAGATGCTGTATTTATACAACATCCTGAGAGTTATGCTACATGGATATATAATGGTTCACAATGGATAAGAACCAGCTGTGGATGTGTTTATAAAATTAGTCAAAATGCAGGTAACTTACTTAGACTAGGTACAGACAATGCACCTTTAATAACTACCAGTGATTTACCTCCAGGCGGAGGTGGAGGTGCAGGAATACAAGGACCTCCAGGACCACAAGGTAATACTGGTCTAACAGGATCACAAGGTACTGTTGGACCACAAGGAGCAGCAGGTGCTGCAGGTTCTGGTGTGACAATTATAGGTACAGTAGCAAATGCTGCTGCTCTTAACCCTGCTTATGGTGGTAGTGTAGGAAACATGTTTATTACCAACAATGATGGTAATGGTCATGTATGGTCTGGAGCAGTCTGGACTAATGTAGGACCTATTAGAGGACCTATAGGTTTAACAGGTGCGCAAGGAATACAAGGCATACAAGGAATACAAGGACCAATAGGTACAACAGGTTTACAAGGACCAATAGGAATTCAGGGACCAATAGGTATTCAAGGTATTCAAGGTGTTGTAGGACCTACAGGTGCTACAGGTCTCACAGGACCAATAGGTCTAACAGGTCCAGCAGGTCCTGTAAACCAAAACATACTTATATCCTATGGTAAAGCTTATAGGCTTCAAGATAGGGTAACAGGTGGTGGTCCAATAAGAACAATAGATTTTGGAGCTGCACCAGGAACAATGGCAGTTAATGGTACTCATGTAGTAACTAATTTACCCAATGATGGATTTACAACAGTAAATACTCTTACATGGAGAATAACTTATAGTGGTGATGCAAGGTTTAACTGGGATAATGCTCCTATACCACCAGGTGTTCAGGGAGTAGATTTTAAGGTGTTTTCAGATGGGGTTGCTATAGCTCAATTAAATCAAGCTATAAGACAATATAATCCATTTGAAAATGCAGTAGTAATACCTTTTTCAAAGTCTTGGATAGTAGATCTTACAGCAGGTAGAGTTATAGATCTAAGAGTATTAGCAATTAATAATAACATAGAATTATCTAATGTTTCATTTTTAATAGAACAAGTATCTAACGTTCCTTAATAATAAATATGTCAGTAGTAGTAAATGGTATAGTAATAGGTAATAATTTATCTCAAAATGCATTATTTTATAATGACTTTACAAGCTTTCCTATAATAGGGCTAGTTAATGTATTATATATAGATGAAGCAACAAGCTTTATATACCTATGGAATGGTACAGCATATGTAACCACATCTAATAGTCAAGGAATAATCTTCTTTAATAATTTAGCTGTTAGACCTGTTGTAGGTATAGTTGATAAATTATACATTGATAAGCAAACATCTATAAATTATATCTGGAATGGTACAATATATATAACTGCTGCTGGCGGTGGAGGAAGTGGAGATGCGCTTATAGCAAATCCACTATCACAATTTGCAGTTACAACTTCAGCACAATTAGCAAGTGTAATTAGTAATGAAACAGGTTCAGGTAATTTAGTGTTTGGGACTTCACCAACACTTATAGCTCCATCTCTTGGAACCCCAACAACTTTAGTAGGTACAAATATAACAGGAACTGCATCAGGATTGACAGCAGGAAATGTTACAACTAATGCAAATTTAACAGGGGTAATAACATCAGTAGGAAATGCTACAGCAATTGCAGATACAGCTCTTTCTATTGGAAAAACAAATGGATTACAAACTGCTTTAGACTTGAAATATAATGCAAATAATCCATCAGGTTTTGAAACCCCAGCTCAGTTAAATACTAGGGATACAAATAATAGAAGTAGATCTAATCATACAGGTACGCAGGCAGCAGGAACAATAACAGGATTAGCAGCTGTAGCAACATCTGGAAATAAAACTGATGTAGGTTTAGGAAACGTACCAAATACAGATTTTACTGCAGCAGTAGCTTTAAATACTGCTAAAAACTCATATCCTACAGGAGATTCAACTAAAGTAAATCATATCAGTGTAACTCAAACAGTAGACCTTGATATAATAGAAAGTGATACAGTTATTAACAACGCTAAAGTAGGCATTACCGCTGGACAAGCAAGTGATATTATGTCAAATAATGTTAAGGTATCAAATGCTACTCACATAGGTGACGTAACAGGTGCAACAGCTTTAACTATTACAAATAATATAGTTACAAATATAAAGCTTGAGCAAGTACCAACAAAAACATTTAAAGGACGTACAAGTGCATTAACAGGCAACGTAGAAGATTTAACAGTTGCAGAGGTTAAAACTGATTTAGCTATTAACTTAGTTGATAATACAACTGATGCAGGAAAACCAGTATCTACAGCTCAACAAACTGCTCTTAATCTAAAAGCAAATTTAGCTTCACCTACTTTTACAGGAACTCCAACATTACCAACAGGTTCAATTGCAGTAACGCAAACTGCTGGTAATAATACTACTGCATTAGCTACTACAGCTTTTGTAACAACAGCTGACGCTTTAAAAGCAAATATAGCATCTCCAACATTCACAGGGATACCAGCAGCACCAACTGCAACACTAGGAACAAATACAACACAATTAGCTACTACAGCTTTTGTGACTGCTGCCAACCCACCAAAAACAGTTGGTCAAACTTGGGGTGGTGGTGTTGTTTTTTATATTTACAACAATGGGCAAAATGGGTTAATAACAACAGTAGGTAACCAAAGCACAGGGGTAAAGTGGCGACCTGGCACTACTGATTATGTGAGTGGTGCAGTTGCTACAGGAGTGGGTGCTGGAATTAGAAACACTAATATAATAATGTCCCCAGGATCTGGTAATTTAGATGGAAATGTTTACGCTGCTGGGTTATGTGCAAATGTTTCTGTTGTAATGGATGGCGTAACATACGCTGATTGGTATTTACCATCAAGACATGAGCTAGCGTTAATATGGGATGCTAGAGCATCATTAAGCAATTTAGCTGCTAGTTTTTATTGGTCTTCAACAGAAAATGATGCTACTTCTGCGTGGGTTCACCACCTGACAACAGGGCAAGTGGCAACTGAATTGAAAAACACAAGTTATGTAGACGTTAGAGCAATTAGAGCATTTTAATAACTTTAAAATAAAATAAAATAAATAAAAATGAAAACATTAAAATGGCTATTATTAGCTTTAGTTTTTATAGTAATATCTTGTGAAAAAGATGCTATAAATAGCGGTGAAAATACACCAACCAATACTAACAATGAAGAAACATCATTTACAACTACTTCTAAAGATGATTTTACTATAGAAGTATTAAAATTAGATGGTCCATTAGTAATGCTTAGATCAGGTGGTAGAAGACCTATACTATATAGAAACAGTTTTACCACTAGGAATTATTTACTAGCAGGTAGCAGTGATTATGTTCCTACAGAGAATACTTTTAATAAAGACAGTGTTGATAATATAATCTTTAAAAGAAATGGTGTAAGTGTAAATGTAGAAGGTAGCTTACATGGAGCATATGCTGTTGTAGTTACATTCAAAGATAATACCATTCATGAAGATAATTACTTTGTAAAGAATGGTCCTGATTACTATGTGTTGTATCCAGGTGGAGTAAACACATATACACAAACTAAAAATTTCAATACAATAGCTAGACCTATAAATGCCACACAGCCATATTATGATTATAGATTTGGTAAAATAAAAAATAGGCATTTGTTTAGTGTAATAGATAAGGACACAACAATACAAACCTACATTCAAAGTAATACTATGAATGGAAACATCTTTGGATTAACTCACATACAATAATTTTATAAAAATATAATATGTCAAGACTTATTAGCATAGAAGATGATATAAAAAGATTAAAAAGAAAGCTGTGTTGTAATAAAATAGTTTATGACATTGCTGCTGCATTCCCTGTAGTAGGTTCATCTAATGTTTTGTATGTAGATAAATTAACAGGTGATATTTATATATGGAATGGCACAACATATGTTACTGCTGCTGGTGCAGTACAATTAAATGGATACTTATCTATGACTGCTGCTATAGCAGCTTTAGGGCTAGGAAAACAATTTTATTATTTAGCAATGAACCTAGATGGTGCATCAAAAGGAAGTATTCACATAACAACAAATTAAAATAAATTAAAATAAATTAACATGGCTTATACATTTTCACAAGGTTATATGAGAGGCGAAGGTGACCCAAATTTAGATACTCAAATTAATGCAGGTGGTAATAAAATACCTAAGTTGTATATTGATGATTTGACAGATTCTTTTTATAGTTTTAATGACACCCCAGCATTAGGTTTTAAATGGACTTATTTAATAGCTGGTTTTGTAACTAAAGTAACCAATTTAAAAGTATTGCTACAAGGCCCTGCAACAGGAAGTGTAATGACAAGTGCTTTGTCTACTGCAAATTTAATACCTTTAAACGAGCCATATGCTGCATTAGGATATAATAGAGTAGGATTTAAAGATGAAGTTGTAGCTAATTTAGGAGTTTTATCTAATAACACAATTACAGACTGGGTATTAGTAGAATTAAGAGATAGGTTTAATCCTGAAATAGTTAGATATAATAAAGCAGCACTATTAAAAAATAATGGAGAAATTTTTGAAGTTGATGGGGTTACAAAGTTAACATTTACAAACATTAGAGATGAACAATATTACATTGCTATTAAACATAGAAATCATATTGGTCTTATGACCCCTAATGCTGTTAATATAGCAACTACATTAGATTTTACAACAGCTGCAACTTCTGTATTTGGAGTTGATAATAGAAAAGATAATAGTGGTTTACTTAGATTAAGAGCAGGTAAAACTGACCCTATTGGCTATGGTTCAATGACAGGTGTAGATGGGTGGTCACAAAAAGCTTTAAAAACTTTAAATTACAATTCAGCAACTATTTTAACATCAGTTTACAATCTTTATGATGTAAATTTAAATGGCACATTTAGATATGCAGGTCTTGCAAATGATAATGGAGTAGTTTTAACAAGTTTTGACAATAACATTGATAACAAATATAATGAACAAATACCACCACTTGTACCACTTGCACTTAACAGTTTAGTTACCAATGCAATAGGCAATCAACTTCAAAAAGGTACAACAGCGCAAAGATCAGTAGCAAATATAGGCACTATTAGGTTTAACACAGACTCAAGTAAAGTAGAATTTTTTAACGGTACTGTTTGGGAAATAATTACATCTTTAGCAGCAGGAACTAACTATATATCTGTACCTAATGATAATACCCCTATATTAAACGGCACTGCATTTAGAGCAGCATACACAGCTGCACAAGGAATGTCACCAACAGCAAGTAAAAGAATAACATTAGTAGTATCACCAGGGGAAATTGCATTGACAGCATCTTTTACAATGGCTACAGCTTTTATAGATATAGTAAGTTTAACAAATGAAGCAGATGTAATATTTACAGGTGGTAACTTCTTTATAGTGGGTGTTAATAACGTGAAGGTAGTAGGTATTAATACAGGAACGAATGCTTTTACAATTGATGCTAGTTATGTTAATAACGTTTATACTAATTGCGTAGGGGGTCAGTTTAGTTTTGGTTATGCAGTTACATCAAGTGGTACATTTAATAATTGCATAGGTGGTAGTTCTAGTTTTGGGGCTGAAGCAACAGCAAGTGGTACGTTTAATAATTGCATAGGTGGCTATGCTAGTTTTGGCAGTGATGGAAATGCATCAGGTACTTTTAATAATTGCATAGGTGGTGGTTATACTTTTGGCGCTACTGGTACAGCAAGTGGAACGTTTAATAACTGTGTAGGTGAAGAAGATAGTTTTGGCAGTGATGGAAATGCATCAGGAACGTTTAATAATTGCATATCTGGTATTAATAGTTTTGGTAGTGTTAATGGATTAACAGGCAGACTATTTTATTGCAGACTAACTCCAGGATCAGGAACATTCCAAACAGTATCAGGTGGTGGTAGAACATATTACTGCATTGATGGTAATGGAGCAGTAAATAATCAATAATGATAACAACAATAATATTCACTATATTAAGCGCAATATATGACAATGGTAAAAGATTTGTTGACCATAGTGGTAGATTTATATTTAGAGCAATAGTAGTAGCAATAATAAGCTACATTGAGCAAGGTAACTTTTTTACAAACATGCTAGTAAACACAGCTATTTTTTACTTACTATTTGATTATTCACTTAATATCCTAGAAAGTAGAAAGTGGAATTACATTGGTAATACAGCAGAAATAGATAAACTTTGGCGTAAGTATGGTGGTTGGATATCCCAACTATCTTTTAAATTAATATTTTTAATCATAACAATAATAATCAAATGAAAAATTTAAATGTAGCAGTAGTATCAATCTTGATAGGATTAGCAATACTACTAGGAATAGTATTTACATCAGAAACAATATTTGGTGATCTAACTAGAGAAGATAGTTATAAACCTTTGTGGGTAGTAGTACCTGTATTTGCAGGAGTGTTTTATTGGTTGTACAGAAGCACTAAGAAAAAATAATACTGCCAGGAAATTTAACAGATAAAGAATAATACAATAATACAAGAATATGGTGCAAATATTAGAAGAATTCAAAGAATACATCATAACAGGAGTGATCAGTGCAATAACTGCATTGTTTGCTTATTTTATGGGTCAAAGAAAAAGTAAAGCAGAAACAGAAGTAGTAGAAACAGATGTAGTTAAAAACATCAGAGAACTCTATGGAAACTTAGTATCAGATTTAAAAGATGTAGTAATAGAATTAAGAGAAACTAAAAAGCAAGTAGTTGCTTTATCTACAGAAGTAAATATACTAAGACATACTGCTCAAGAACTAGAAAAAGAACTAGAAGCATGTAGAAAAGTATTTAAAAAATAAAGCATGAGCAAGACAGAAGAAATATATGGAGAACCTTGTGATGGTACTAAACATGTAGCAGTAACTATCCCTTTTAAATTAATAATTGCTTGGGATAAAACTAAGACTACTAATAAGATAGTTTGCCACAAAGATGTAGCTAAAGATGTAAAAAACATATTTGATGAAATATTCAAAGAATATGGACAAGAAGAAATTACAAGATTAGGTATAAACTTATATGGTGGTTGTTATAACTGTAGAGATATGCGTGGTGGAACTGAATGGAGTAGACATGCATATGCAATTGCAATAGATTTAGATCCTGAGAGAAATCAATTAAAGTGGAGCAATACTAAAGCACAATTTGCTAAACCTGAATATAAAAAAATGATAGATATTTTTTATAAATATGGCTGGGAAAGCTTAGGTAGAAAAAGAAACTTTGATTGGATGCACTTTCAAAAAATAGTATAATAGTAAATGAGCAATATATGTGAGTTGTAATAACAGGCAATTATTTAGCAATGGGAGAGTTTACTGCAGCATAACAACCAAGTTTTCTTATAAACTTTATGTAGTTAATAGATAATAAAAACAATGACAAGAAATAAATGGTATAATAGATGGTGGATTAAGTATGTAGTATTTGTTATTATACTTATAGTTTTTTATGTTTTAGTAAGAAACACAATAAATGAAACTACAATTAGCAAACACCTAAAGCAAAAAAATGAAGAGCTACTACAAGATAGTAAAAACAAAGATAAGCTAATAGATTCATTGGTTGTTCAGAAAAACAAAGTAAAAATAATTAGAGAAAAAATAAGCACAAAAGAACAAGAAGCTAGACTACAAGAACTTAGACAACAGCTAGTAGAATTGCGCAAACAGAAGGTAGAAGCTAATAGTATTGAAACAATTAAAGCTATACCACCTACCCCAGAAGAACTTACAAAATTTTTACAAGATATAATAAAATGATAAAAATAATATTATTAATGTTGTTGCCACTGTTTTTAACAGCACAACGCTATAATCAACAAGATACAACATGGACACTTAATTATAAAGAATTAATAATAATAGAGAAGAAAGTACAAGGTTGTATAGATACTAAGCAAACTTTACAAATAGAAATGAATATTCTAGAAAAAGAAGTAGTCAACTTAGAAAATCAAAGTGATGTTAAAGATGTTATAATTAAAAAACTAGAACTAAAAGATTCACTAGGACAAATACAACTAGAAAAATCAAACCAAATAGAAGCATTACTTAGAGAGAAAATAATAATCTCAAATGATATCATGAGTAATTATAAACTACTTTTATTTAGCACAGAAGATCAACTTAGAATAGAAGCTAAAAAAGCTAAAAGAGAAAAACTCTGGAAAAACATATACAAGATAGGTATACCTGCTGCAGGTTTAGCAGCTTTATTTCTAATAAACTAATTTAACTAT
>Ga0105045_10000846_pt1 | contig 23799 bp, 19 predicted proteins | sample MAT02_FD_78089 | JGI IMG/M metagenome (GOLD analysis project Ga0105045, IMG submission 78089) | Freshwater microbial communities from Lake Fryxell liftoff mats and glacier meltwater in Antarctica - MAT-02 (megahit assembly) | ecosystem: Environmental > Aquatic > Freshwater > Ice > Liftoff... | reverse complement strand
TTGCCTCGAATTCTCAGGAGCTGGCATCAAGCTCCAGGCGAAGATCAATGGCTTGGAGGACGGTGTTTGGACGGGCCGCGAAGCTTGGCAAGAGCAACTCACGACGTGGGGAATTACCAGCGAAACTCACCGCCGTCAGATCAGCGAAGCAGCATTGTTCGGCAAACTGTTGACTGAAAATTGGCACGCAAATCTGGGGTTGGTCAGTGACGAGGGCCGACGGTTTCGCGACACATTCATGAGTCTGAAGAAGACTTGCCGCAAACTTGGGGTGAACTTTCAACAATACCTTCGTGATCGGGTTCGGGGGTTAGGTGAAATACCGTGGCATCAAGTCAAGTTGACCGGTGACAGGATCAGGCTGATCGACCACAACCAAAATCAATCGTTGTGAGTGTCGCCAAGTGTCGCCAAGTGTCGACCTGGTAGCTGCCAAGTTCGATGACGTGTTCGTAGCCTTCGCCCGGCGGTCGACCGGGCGGTTCGACCTTCTCGACAAACCGCTTCATGCCATTAGCGGTGTGGACTTGGCCGCCGGACCGGTTCCAAACGGCAGCTCGAAAAGCAGGGTCATGAGCGAGGCGGTCCAGGTCATCTTGATTGGAGTACCCCAGTGCCATGGCGAAGACACGTTCGCGCAGTAGCTCGTCAACGCCATAGCGAATTCATCTTGAGTCTCGCGGGTCATGGATGTTTGCGGCAATCGAGTCAATCATGCCGATACGATGCTCGGCATCGCGTAGAAGGATAACACCGGCATTGGAGGTGAGCCGCTGATCGGTCGCCTGGACTTTGATACTGCGGTTGAACTCGGGCTCAAAAAGGTTAACTTGGGTTTCACCCATCGCGTGATCCAGTCCGTGCTTAAAGGATGTAGTTGAATACCCATAAAACGAGGCAGATCACGCGATGGGCTCTTCAACCTGTCCATAATTGGTGAATAATCCGGGTTCAATTATCCATGACCGCCGATTCGATCCTGCAAGTCGGTTCTCATTCGCTCGCCAGCCGCTTGATCGTTGGCACGGGGCGTTATGAGACGATGCCCCAAATGCGAGACTCGCTTGACCAATCGGGCGCCACATGTGTGACAGTCGCCGTGCGGCGTGAGCGGTTGTACAACCAGACGGGCGAGAATATCCTCGACTTTATTGACTTGGACCGTTACACGCTGCTGCCAAACACGGCGGGTTGTTACACCGCAAAGGACGCCGTGCGGGCCGCGCGGTTGGGTCGCGAAATTTTGCGGACGCTTGCAAATCCTGGCCAGGACTGGGTCAAACTGGAAGTGCTGGGCGACAGCGTGACGCTGCTGCCCGATCCGGTGGAAACCTTGGAGGCATGTCGCGAATTGGTCGCCGATGGCTTTTCGGTGCTCTGTTACACCAGCGATGACCCGGTGATTGCGAAGCGTTTGAAGGACCTCGGCGCGGCCAGCGTTATGCCCGCGGGCAGCCCGATCGGCAGTGGCCAGGGGCTGCTCAACCAAAACAACCTGCGGATCATCCTCGAAGTGCTTAAACGAGACGATCCCGATTATCCGATCATCATCGATGCGGGCGTGGGGACGGCCAGCGACGTTTCGATCGCGTTTGAGCTGGGCGCCGATGGCGTGCTGTTGAACACGGCGATCGCCCACGCGCGAGATCCGATTCGAATGGCGCGGGCGATGCGTCACGCCGCCATCGCGGGACGCGAAGCGTTCCTGGCCGGACGCATTCCAAAACGACTGTACGGGACGGCAAGCAGTCCGACCGAGGGCGTCATCAGCAGCCGGCCTTACGGCAACACGGCCGCGAATTAAATTCAACAAACCGCTCGCCATGCTTCGACATGGTGCAGTGCTAAGTCGTTGTTTTACGCAAGGGTGGGCGGAGGGGGTTCCGTGCCAACCCAACATCTCTTGTGAGATTGGTGGGCCTGCGTCGAGGACTCCTTGTCCCACGCTGCGTTCCAAGCGACACCCGATAACGCGAAGTTATTTCGGGACAATTCTTTAGCAGCGGGGAATTGCAACGCGAATTTTCTATTTCGGTGGCTTTCGCAAGTCCAACCATTCGCTGTGGAACGTGCCTTCGCGATCGACTCGCTTGTACGTGTGGGCACCGAAGTAATCGCGTTGTGCCTGCAGCAAGTTGGCCGGCAGGCGAGCCATTCGGTAGCCGTCAAAGTAATTCAGTGCGACGCTGAACGCGGGCACCGGGATACCCATCACGGCGGCGGTTGCGATCACCGAACGCCAAGCCGGTTGAGACGCCGCGATCGCATCCTTGAAGAAAGGATAGATGAGCAAATTTTCGAGGTCCGGCGTTTCGTCGAACGCTTCCTTGATGCGATCAAGGAACTGGGCACGGATGATACAGCCGCCGCGCCACAGCAGGGCCGATTGACCGAATGCAAGATTCCAATGGTGTTCGGTCGATGCGGCTTGCAATTGGACAAAGCCCTGGGCGTAGCTGACGATTTTGGACGCGTAGAGCGCGTGGCGCACCGCTTCGATGAACGCTTTCTTGTCGCCGACCAATTTCTTACAGACCGCGGTCAGATCGGCGTTATCCGCTGGCTGCGGACCACTGAGTACTTTGCCGGCTCGCACGCGAGCTTCTTTTTGGGCGGACAAACCGCGAGCGAAAACGGCTGCGGTCACTAACGTACTGGGGACACCGAGGTCGAGCGCCAACTGGCTCATCCACTTTCCTGTACCCTTCGCCCCGGCGACGTCCAAGATTTTGTCGACAAGGAAACCACCGCTGCCCAGGTCATCTTTCGCGCTGAAGATGTCCCGCGTGATTTCGATCAGGTAACTTTGCAGTTCGCCCTCGTTCCACTTGGCAAAAACGTCATACAGCTCGTCGTTGGAAAGCCCGCCGACTTCGCGCAATAATTGATACGCTTCGCAGATCAATTGCATGTCGCCGTATTCGATCCCGTTGTGGACCATTTTGACGTAGTGACCGGCACCGCGTGGGCCGACCCATTCGCAACAGGGAATATCATCGTTGGGGCCGACTTTGGCGGCGATCGATTGGAACATTTCGCGGATGATCGGCCACGACGCTTCGCTGCCGCCGGGCATCAGGCTGGGGCCTTTCAAAGCGCCCTCTTCGCCGCCCGAAACGCCGCAACCGCAATACAGCAATCCGGCGTCTTCGACCGTCTTGGTGCGACGTTCGGTGTCAAGATAATACGTGTTGCCGCCATCGATAATGACATCGCCGGGATCACACAGCGGGATCAATTGTTCGATGATGGAATCGACGGCGGGACCGGCTTGAACCAACATCATCAGCTTGCGGGGACGCTGCACCGCCTTGACGAACTCTTCGATCGTGTGGCAGCCAACGAAATTTTTCCCCTTGGCGCGACCGTTGATCAGATCGTCCACTTTGCTGGTCGTTCGGTTGAACACCGCGACCTTATAACCGCGGCTCTCCACGTTGAGAGCTAGGTTCTCGCCCATCACCGCCAAACCGATCAAACCAAAATCGCAGTCGCCGCTCATCGTCATCACCGCAGTCAAGAAAGTGAAACCGTGCTAAAAATTTTTCCGAAACGTTTGCGAATCATAAGCCCTGCGGTGCCAAACGCGAAACCCGCATGACGATCGATGGGTGGGGGAATTCGATATTTTTAGGCGGGTTTCGCGGCAACCTTGGCAAGCGTAGTTTATGCGCGTCGCTTGTGCAGTCCGTCCGATCATCCGGCGGGTCCGCTGGCGTGGACGAAATCGACTTTTCCGCTCATTCAAGGCGTCTCCCCATGAACTCGACCCGGCCGCGAAGCGTTGTCACCCTCGCTATCTTCGCTTTCCTTATCCTCGCCGTTGCCGCATGGTGCGTTTCTGGTCCGGTCGCCGTCGCCCAGGACGGAGCGATGCCGGCGTTAACGGCCGAGTCATCCACGGTCGCTCCCCCGCAGGCACTTGATGCGGCGCCGGCGACGGATGCGGTACAGGCGTCGATCGACGCCGCGGCATTGGCAGGCCACAACGCTTGGATGCTGGTTTGCTGTGCGCTGGTGCTATTCATGACCGCCCCCGGATTGGCGATGTTTTACGGCGGGCTGGTTCGAAAAAAAAATGTGCTCAGCATCATGATGCAGTGCATTTTCCTGATGGGCATGATGACGATGATCTGGGCCATCTATGGATATTCGTTAGCCTTCGGTGGGTCGGGTGGCTGGATCGGCAATGCTGATTTCTTGTTCATGAACGGCGTCCAGCGGTATTGGGACGACGCGACGAACATGCCCATTACGCCGATGGAGGGAAAAATTCCGCGACTGACGCACATGCTGTTTCAGGGCATGTTTTTTATCATCACGCCGGCTTTGATCTGCGGCGCGTTTGCCGAACGGATGAAATTCAGCGCGATGGCGTTGTTTTGCTTGCTTTGGGGAACGCTGATCTATTGCCCACTTTGCCACTGGGTTTGGGATGGTGGCCCTTTGGCGTTTAATTCTGAAAATATCGCTGGTGGCGCACTCGATTTTGCGGGGGGCACCGTCGTTCATATCAGCAGCGGCGTCTCGGCACTGATCGCCGCGATCTTGATCGGCCCGCGAATGGGTTTCCCCAACGAGCCGCATCAACCCCATAACCTGACCTACACGGCGTTGGGCGCCGCGATGCTGTGGGTCGGATGGTTCGGATTCAACGCCGGCAGCGGACTGGCGTCTGATAACTTGGCGAGCAGCGCGTTCGCGGCAACGCATTTTTCAGCCGCTGCGGGCGCGGTCGCTTGGGCGCTCGCCGAATGGTTGCTCAACGGCAAGCCGACGGTCCTGGGTGCGAGCTCTGGTGCCGTGGCAGGTTTGGTGTGCATCACGCCCGCTGCTGGCCACGTCCAGCCGATGCCGTCGCTTGCCATGGGCGCCGCAGCGGGCATCATCTGCTACTTTGCTTGTTCGTCTTTGAAACGGCGATTACGGTACGACGATGCGCTCGATGCGTTTGGTGTTCACGGCGTCGGCGGAACCGTCGGAGCGATCTTGACGGGCGTGTTTGCCACGCGGGCCTGCTTGGACGTTAACGCTGGCCAAAAACTGGGATTGATCGAAGGCAACACCCAATTGATCTTCGGGCAATTGTTCGCCGTCATCGTGACGTACGCGTTCGCGGGCGGCGGCAGCTTTTTGTTGCTGAAGATCGTGGACCGAGTCGTCGGGTTGCGCGTTCGCGCCGAAAGCGAACAACGCGGACTGGACATCTCCGACCATGGCGAAGAAGGCTACACATTTATGTGATCGCGGGCTCACGCCGGCGCGGGACGGCCGTAATAGTATCCTTGTGCGAGATCAAATTTCAGCTCGCGACAGGCGGCCGCTTCGCCCTCCGTTTCGACACCCTCGGCAAGCGATTTGATACCAAGATCGCGCACCATTTGAACAAGCGTTCGCATCATTTGTAGACGCTGCGCATCGGCGGTGTCGATGCCGCGGATGAGTCCGATATCAAATTTGACATAGTGCGGTCGCGCCTCCACGATTTCGGCCAACCGCGCCTGTCCGCTGCCGAAATCATCATAAGCCAGCTCCATGTCCAAGTCGCTCAGCGCCCCACGGAGCTTTAACATCGACGCGGGATCCGTGATCGCGGCTTCGTGAATCTCGAGCACGATCGGAAGGCTGCCCGTCATTTCGCGCAGCTTGATGAGCGATTCGATCAAGCCTTCACCGATCATTTCTTTGGGGTGCGTGTTGACGAACAACACCGGATTGTCGGGCAGACCACGGCCGATCCGGAGTCCTTCCCAACGCAACAAACGGCTCAATTCGACTTCAAGATTCAATTGCTCCGCCGCCTGGAACATCGCCCCCACCGATTCCAAACCATAAACTCGGCCGCGCCCCAAAACCTCATGACCAATCGAATGGCCTGCAGCCATGGTGACGATCGGTTGAAAATGAGGGACGACCAATCGCTGGCTCATCAATCGATCAAATTGAACCAACGCGAGCGCCTGGTCGCAAACATTCTCTTGAAATGTCCCCGAGCTGAACGACGTGGGGGATTGTCGACGAAGTCGAAACGGGGCTTCGGCAAAGTGGATCAAGTCTTCGTCGCCGACACGCGTCGATTCATTGATACGGTTGCCGTTGACATAGGTGCCGTTCGTGCTTTCCAAGTCTTTCACAAACAAGCTTCCGTTTTCCGTCCAAAGCGAAGCATGATTGCTGCTAACGGTTCGAAAATTGATTTTCATCGACACGCCCGTTCGACGGCCGACCATGAACGGCCCATGATCGACCGGCGTATGCTGGACCGCCTCGCCGCTAGCCGTCGGCCCGCATAGAAACCAAACGTCATCTCGGACGCCAAGGCCGCGCGACAATGTCGAGAGGGCTGATGGATTCATAAGACTTCAAACCAACGAAAATAGAAGAAACGAATTTACTCGTCGAAGCCTAGGTCAAAATTTTCATGTGCCCGTCTCATGAGACGATATTTGTAAAAACACCTGGGGCCCGCCAATACCCTCCCTTTGGGTCGCTTGCGACTTGAAAATTGCAAGTTCTTATTAAAGAAATGTGCTGTCGGCAACACTTCCGTCGCTTCGATAGGTGGGTGGTTTAGTTGGCCCGCACGGACAGACCCGATTTGATTGGTCACATTCGATAGCGACGTGATTCGCGTGCTATGGTTTTGCGGCGACGCGTATTGAGGGCGTTTCACGCCTCCTATAACGCAGACCTCTCAACCCTTTCACCAATTCGGTGTTGTCCGATGGCCGCTTTAACCGCGAATACCCAAACAACCGATACAGGCCTTTTTGGCGGCTTGTTTTCCGATGACACGTATTGGCCAAGCCAACCACGTGACGTTAACGAGACCGGCTTGAGCGATTCGTTTGTCGAATCGTTGCTCACCAAATCGATCTTCGTCACTGGAACGGTTTCCGGCCGCAGTTTAAGCGACATGACGGGATTACCATTCCGTGTGATCGAGCCGCTGCTCGACGCGATGCGGGTTCGAAAAATCGTCACCCATGTCCGGCCGGCTGCCTTTAACGATTACTACTACTCATTGACCGAAGCGGGGATGCGACGTGCTCACGAGTGCATGAAGCAGTGTCAATATGTGGGTCCGGCGCCCGTTCCGTTAGCCGATTACGTACTCAGCGTGGAAGCCCAGGCCGCGGGTTTGGATCCGATCGAGCGTGATCACCTTCGCGAGGCGATGTCGAAGATTTCGTATCAGGAGGAATTGCTCGACCAAATCGGACCGGCGATCAACAGCAATTCTGGGATGTTTTTGTTTGGTCCTCCTGGCAATGGCAAAACGACCATCGCGAGATCATTGACCAAGTGCCTGGGCCAGGAGATCTGGATTCCGTATGCGATCTATGACGACGGCAACCTGATTAAATTGCATGACGATGCATTCCATTTGCCCGCACCGGTGCCTGAGGCAACGGGCGGCATGTTGGAGGTACAGGAATGGGATAAACGATGGCAACGGATTCAGAGACCGACGGTAATCGTCGGCGGTGAATTGGTGATGGAAAACCTTGAAGTTCGCCACGACCCCCGTTCGAACATTTGTGAAGCTCCGTTGCAGATGAAAAGCAATTGCGGATGTTTGTTAATCGATGACTTTGGTCGCCAACGCATCGCGCCCGAGGAGCTGCTTAATCGGTGGATCATTCCGCTTGAAAATCGCATCGATTATCTAACGCTGCCAACGGGTAAAAAGATCCAGATCCCGTTCGAGCAAATGATCATTTTTTCCACCAACCTCAACCCTGACGACCTTGTCGACGAAGCATTTCTGCGACGAGTGCCCTACAAGATTTTTGTGGAAGATCCGGACGCCGACGAGTTCCGCAAGCTCATGAGAATGGTCTCTTTGCAATTGGGGTTCCCCCATGTTCCTGAAGCCGCCGAACACCTGTTGGCATTTTATCAACGCAATAACCGGAGCCTGCGCCGGTGCCACCCGCGTGACCTATTGTTGCAGGTCAAACATTATTGCACCTATCGCAAGATCGATCTCGCGCTGCGTCCTGAATTACTTGACCATGCGTGTCGCAGCTATTTCTCTAAGCTCTAATCGATCATCCTGAAGGCAGCGTTCTATGTCCATCGTCGCAACCGACGCGATTACCGCTGACAAGCCACGCATTTGTCAGGGGTACGAGCCCATCACGGGCTACAAACTCGAAAAACTGATCGGTCGGGGCGGCTTCGGCGAAGTCTGGCTGAGCGAAGCCCCGGGCGGATTGCGTAAGGCGGTTAAGTTCGTTTTTGGGTCAACCGATCAACAGCAAGCCGTTCGCGAGCTGCGATCGCTTGAAAGGATCAAGGGCGTTCATCACCCATTTTTGCTAACGCTGGAGCGATTTGGGATCATTGATGATCGCTTGGTCATCGTGACCGAGTTGGCCGACGGGTCGCTCGAGGACGTCTATCGTCGCCACATCGAACGCGGCTCGTGCGGGATCCCACGCGTCTCCCTGCTTTCCTATATGCATGACGCCGCGGATGCGCTTGATTACCTGCACCGCGAATATCAACTTCAGCATTTGGACATCAAACCAGGCAATCTGCTGCTGGTTGGCGGACACGTCAAAGTTGGCGATTTCGGGTTACTGAAGGATCTCCGCGAGATCGATTGCTCGATCGTTGGCGGCTTGACGCCGGTTTATGCACCGCCCGAATTGTTTGACGGTCGGCCGAGCATGCACAGCGATCAATACAGCCTCGCGGTCATGTATCAGGAATTGTTGACGGGCGTCCGGCCCTTCGGCGGGCGAACGATCGCACAATTGGCGACCCAGCACGTTCATAGTGCTCCGAATCTGAATCTGTTGCCGGCACCGGATCGCCCGCTCATCGCCAAGGCGCTGGAAAAAGATCCGCAGCGTCGATTCGCGAATTGTTGCGAGCTGATTGATGCGTTGCGGGCGGCGTCCAGCCGAATGGCTCGCGGTGGGGGCGACGAGGCATCGGTGGTGGGCGGCGACACGTTGACCGGCGTGCTGCGCGAAAAAATTGGCATGTGGCAGCCGTCCGTTAAGGACCTTCCTCAGGTAAAAGTCCCCGTTCCGCGGGGCGGCGTCCGCATCACCAACCACGCTTTGGTGATCGCGATCGGCGGAGCGGGATCGATGGTGCTGCATAATCTTCGCGACCGCGTTGCCAGCCAACACGCCGCGTGTCCGCTTGACCTTCATGCGATCCTGATCGACACCGACGCGACGACGATTCAAGCCGCACGTTTGTCCGAAGTATCCGACCGGGTTCCGGTTTGCCAATCGTTGCACACGCCGCTGAAAACCGCGCAGCATTACCGAGAGTACAAAGGCACTAAATACAAGAGCATCAGCCGCCGGTGGCTGTACAACATTCCGCGGAGCTGTGCGACCGAAGCGATGCGGCCCCTGGGACGATTAGCGCTGATCGACCACGGGGACGATGTTTGCCGCCAATTAGAAGAATCGATCGGGCACCTTGGTGCCGTCGCGGGCAGCGCCGTTCCGAGCGTGTACGTTGTCAGCTCGATCGATGGCGGAACGGGCAGCGGCATGGTGCTCGACATTGTTCACTTGGTTCGCTCGATTCTTGATCGATGTGGAATGGCGCAAGTTTCGGTGATGCCAATCCTGATGACCGGTGCGATGAATCGTGAAACCTCTCGTGGGTTGGCTGGCGCCGACGCAGCCGCGACGCTCGCCGAGATGATTTATTTTACGAAGCCAGGAAACGGATACCCAGGCGATGCGGCGGCCGATTGGCCCACGGTGCCTTCGGCACGAACGCCACTGGTGGATGCCTACGTCATCGCGTCAGGGCCAGCGAGCCAAAACGTCGCTGAACCCACCGAGACCGCGGCGGAATACATTTGGGTCAACAGTTCCGTGGCTCGAGAGTTCCTCGAGGCGGCGCGGCAGGACGCAAGCGATGACTCCATTGTCGCGATATCGAATCAACCACGAACCCGTTCGATCGGGATCGTTCGCCTGCGAAGCCCGCGGTTGCTGGAGGAAAATCTGCTGGCTCCTTCGATCGTTCGGCAATTGATGTTTCAATGGCTTGGAGACCCCGCGGAAGCCAAAGAGCTGGCGTTGGCGCTGATGGATAAGCTCGAAAAACGTTCGGGGCTTACCACCGAATTTTTAATCAAGCATTGTCTTGGCAAATGTCCTGGCGACCACGGCAAGCGTTTGGAAATGATGAGGTCCGCGGTGCAGGCGTTGCCTTCCAGCGTCCGCAATGATCCCGAAGCAATGCAGCAGGCGATCCGGTCTCTCATCATCAATAGGGTCGGCGTCGGTGTCCAACCGATGCTGTCATCAGCGGTCGCAAAACTGACCAGAGAAATATCCGTTCGTTTGCTTGATACCCGATGCGATCTCGCACTCGCGATCGAATTACTCGTTCGCTGGATCGATCGTTTAAAAAAGAATCTCGAAGTAGCGACGACCGGCCAAACGGAATGGATCACGTTCGTCAATGACGCCGACGTGAGTGAAACAAGTTCGATCGAAGAGATGGCGGAGCAGTGGTTAGGAAATTTGATCCGTTGCAATACCGCCGAGGCGTTTGGCCAGACGATCGATGTCTTGGGTGAACTGCTTGGCCAGATCCAGGACCGCGCCGCCGTGCTGGCACAATGCGTCAGGCTGATCTCGCAAAGTTTAGACGGTGACGACGACGAGATCCTGCGTCATGTCGACGAGGGCGTTCGCGTGCGATTGAGTCCCGTCCTGGGAACGCTTCGCAATCAAGTTTCACATTCGGTGATCGGATTGCAATCGATGGCTCGAGATCACGCACCGCTGGAATGCGAAGACTTGATCGCTTCGTTGCTCGACCGTGCGCTGCCGCTGATCAGCACCGCGATGACATGGGGCGATGACGCGCAAGAGCCGCACCACCATGCAAAGCCATTGGATGGCGATCGAACGGCAAACACCAACCCAGCGGGCGAAAAAGTGGTCCGTTGGGATGACCCCGCGATCATCGCGCAGGCGATTCGTTCGGTCAAACCCGCACTGTTGGCTTGTGGTGGATGCCAACGAATGCTTTTGATTGTTGGCAGCGAATTAGAGCGCTCCGCCCTGGAGCCAAAGATTCGCGAGGTTCACAACGGAACGCTGACGACCGCGATTTTTCCTGGGTCGGCGGCGATGTTGATCTGTGAAGCCCAGCAAATCAATTTGACCGACGTTCAATCACGCATCATCACGGTGAACGGGAATAGCAACGACGTGATGATTCGACTGGCGGCGAGAAACGACATCGATTGGAAATGGCATCCGGTTGTTCAATAAGCCTCGCGTGCGCCAAAACGATCCACGCCTCACCATTTCTCGTTACTTGAAATTGGGGGTTGGTGGACGATAGTCCGCCATGTCGATCGACTTGAACCAATGAATCGTTTTGACCAGTCCCTCGCGTAACGAAATTTTCGGCTCCCATCCCAAGTGCTTCTTGGCCAGGGTGATGTCCGGTCGCCGCCGCGTCGGATCGTCTGCGGGCAGCGGGTTATGAACGAGCTTTGATTTTGACCCCGAAAGTTCGAGCACCAATTCTGCCAACTCGCGAATCGTAAACTCGCCCTGGTTGCCGATATTGACCGGACCGACGAACGACTTTTTGCCGTTCATCATCGCGATGATCGCGTCGACCAAATCGTCGCGGTAACAGAACGACCGCGTCTGGGCGCCATCGCCGAATAGCGTAATGGGTTCGCCCGTGATCGCTTGGCGGATAAAGTTCGAGACGACTCGCCCATCGTAGGGATGCATCCTTGGACCGTACGTGTTGAAGATTCGCACGATGCGAATGTCGACATGATTGGATCGGTGATAATCCATAAAGAGCGTTTCCGCGACGCGTTTGCCTTCGTCGTAACACGCCCGCGGTCCGATCGGGTTGACGCTTCCGCGATACGATTCGGGTTGAGGGTGAACTTCGGGGTCACCGTATACTTCGCTGGTGCTCGCCTGCAGGATCGTCGCACCGCAACGCTTGGCGATGCCGAGCATATTGATCGCGCCAAGAACGGAGGTCTTGATCGTCTTGATCGGGTTGTATTGGTAATGGCCCGGCGCGGCGGGGCATGCCATATTGTAGATCTGGTCGACTTCGAGAAAAATCGGCAGCGTCACATCATGTCGAATCAACTCGAAATTCGGACGAGTCAGCAGGTGCGCGACGTTGGTCTTTTGGCTGGTAAAGAAATTGTCCAGGCAGATCACGTCATGACCCTCGTCAAGCAATCGCTCGCAAAGATAGGAGCCAAGAAAGCCGGCACCGCCGGTGACAAGAATTCGCTTGATCATGTTCGATGGTCACTCGTTGAAAACAAAAAACTGTGCTGATTCGTAGCGACGCCGGTGGAAACTCCACAAGCGCATTTAACGACGCGTATCCGTCTTCTCATCGGGACGGAGAAGGGAGAAAATCAAACTCTCGATGGTCCTGCGTCATTGCCGAAGACCGGGGGTCGCCGACGGAGTATAGTCGCGGCATCAAGCATTGCGGCAGTCGGCACATCGCGCGAATCATCGCGGACCCGCCCGCTTCATTCTCGTTTCTCCATCCTTGTAAAACTCATGAATTCGCATTCCGCTCAAAAACCGATGTTCCGCGTTGACGTCAGTAAAGAGTCATTCGTTTTTTCCTCGGCTCACTTTCTTACCTTTGCTGGCGACATCTGCGAACGGCTGCACGGTCACAACTATGGTGTTCGCGTGATGGTTGAAGGTCCGCTGGACGAAAACCGCTATGTGGTCGATTTTATCGCCCTTCGAGACGCCGTTTTGGCCGTGACACACACGCTGGACCATCACGTGTTGTTGCCGCGGGACCACCGCGAAATTTTGGTCACCAGCGAAAACGGCGAGACGACGGCGCGGTTTCGCGAGCGGCGATGGGTATTTCCGGACGAAGACTGCGTCATCCTGCCGGTCATCAATACGACCGCCGAAGAAATCTCGCGCGTCATCGCGGAGCGCGTTCGCGAGCAAACGAAGACCCAATTCGGTGACGCAATCGAGATCATCGAAGTCGCGGTTGACGAGAACCATGGCCAATGGGGCGTTTGTCGTCTGCCTTGGAAAACCTAAGGTCGCGGACGAAATAATCGATGCAATCGCGGTAATCGTTTTGCAAGCACCACCGTCGGCAATTCACTGCCAACGCGAACCGATCAAGCGAAGCCGAAATGACGATATCACTCGCAGGGCGGATCGCATGATGGGCACGGGACGCGACGATGGCGACAAAACTAGCAAAACCGCTTGATAACGCCCTTCTAAGCGAGGAAGGCCTGCAGCGAGCGGCAATCCTGCTGATGAGCTTGCCCAACAAGTCGGCGGCAATGGTGCTTTCGAAGTTGCCACAGCACTACATCGAAGCCATCTCGATTCGCATCGCGCAAACCGATTCGGTCGCCGGCGACGCTCAAGAAGTCGTCATGGCGCAATTCCTGACCAGCAAAACCAGCGCGATCTACGCCAGCCCCGGTGGACTTGAACGCGCCAAGGAGCTGATCAAGGAAGCGCTCGGCCGCGACGCGACCGAGATGATCGGAAATCTCCAGCAAACCATCGAATCGATGCCGTTTGCGTTAATCAAAAAGGTCGACCCGCAAACCCTGCTGCAATTCATCGGCGAGGAGCATCCGCAGACCATCGCGCTGGTGCTTTGTCACCTGCCAACCAACTACGCCGCCGAAGTGCTCGCCGGGCTGCCGCTGATCAAGCAACTCGAAGTCATCCGGCGAATCGCCAATCTCGGACGAACCAGCCCCGAGGCCGTTGCCGAACTGGAAAGCGGTCTCGAACAGCGACTCAGCAGCATGGTCAACCAACAGCACACCGCCGCCGGTGGCGTGGAAAGTGTCGCAGAGATTCTGAACGTCTCCGAACGATCGATCGAACGAGCGATCATGGAAACACTCGCCGAAGATCAACCCGAATTGTCGGACGAAATTCGACGGCTGATGTTCGTTTTCGAAGACATTTCCAAGCTGGCAGATCGCGACATCCAAACTCTGCTCAAAAATGTCGAAACGGCTCAGTGGGCGATGTCACTCAAGGGTGCCAGCAAAACGCTGCAGGACAAAGTCATGCAAAACATGAGCTCGCGGGCGGCAGACAACCTCAAAGAAGAAATGGGCTATCTGGGCAGTGTGCGATTGTCCGAAGTCGAGGGGGTTCAGCAGAAAATCGTCGATATTGTGCGGCACTTGGAGGACAGCGGCGAAGTGTCGCGCCCAACGGGCGACAGCGAGGAACGGTACGTCAATTGACCAGGTAGCCTTTTGCCAAAATATTCTGTGGAATCGTCAAAGTTCGCCCAACCGGATGACGATACCAAATCCAGGACGGCGTTTCGTTGACGCGATGTTGCGTTGAGCTGCGCACGTGTGGGGGGCAACCACACTCGACCTGCAAACTTGGAATCACGGCGACTTCGCCGACACGATCTCGTGTCGGTCGCCGTTTCGATTGTTTGCGGGGCTGCAAGGACGTCCTGCGAAATGAATCGTACGTTGATAAAATCGGCTGCTTACCTGCAGATCGTTCTCGCGATCCTGTCGGCTACCGGTTGCTCGACCACCCAGCCGTTCTTTGCCAAAGAGTCGCCACAGCTTCAGCACTATCTGAACAGCGCGACGCGGATCGAGTATCCCGACGTCCAGACGGAGAGTTTGGCCGAAACGGTTAACGCTCATCCGCCGCTGACGTTGGGCAACCATGACTACAGCGAATACTGGGACATGGACCTGGAAGAGTGCGTTTCGATCGCGCTGCAGAACGCCAAATTCTTCGTCACCACGACCGGTACTTCCGAAGTCCGCCAGAACGTCGCCGCCCAATTCACCAGCGGCACCGCGGATCAATTCGGCAGCATCTATGATGTCGCGATCCAGCAAAGCCGCACGCAAACGATCCCGCTGACCGTCGACGGCGCGGGTAACCGAACGTTGCCCCGGGGCATCCTGCGCGCCAATCAGATCGGTGGCGTGGAAGACGCGCTCGCCGAGTTCGATGCCCAGACCAGCGGCTTCGTGAATTGGGGCAACACCGATCGAGCCCGTAACACTGGACCGGGCAACATTTTCAATCCGCAATTGTTCCAGGCGACCGACGCGACCCAGCAATCCGCGATCAGTAAGCGATTGGCAACCGGTGGTGTCGCGACGCTGCGTCAGCAATTGATCTACAGCAGCAATAATGTTTCGACTATCGCCAATCCGTTCGCGGCGCGATCGGTGCCGAGCGACTGGACCGTGACGGTCGAAGCTCAGATTCAACACCCGTTGATGCGAAATCGTGGGACGTTGATCAACCGCATTCCGCTTGTGCTAGCAAGTTTGAATGAGGACATCTCGATCGCTGAATTCGAAGTTCAAGTTCGCAATTTGACCCGTGACGTGGAGGTTGCGTACTGGGACCTGTACGTCGCGTATCGATTGGTTGCGACGACCATGGTCGGACGCAATAGTGCCCAAGCGACCCAGCAATTCGCAAAGCTGAATCTCGAGGGTGGTACGGGCACCAAGCAAGACCTCGCGCAGGCGACCGTGCAATACTTTGACTTCAAAGGACAGCTCGAGTCCGCACTTGCCGGGTCCAACCTGCCCGGTGCCGATCGCCAAGGCGTCTACGGAGCCGAACGCGTTCTGCGAGAAAGAATGGGGCTCGCACCCACGGACGGACGGTTGATTCGTCCGCTGACCGAACCGACGATCGCTCGCGTCGAATTTGATTGGGACGAGTCGATTGCCCAAATGTTGTACCTCAGCCCCGAGCTGCGTCGTACGAAAATTCGCATTCAACAGAACGAGCAAGAACTTGTTGCGGCGAAAAACCAGATCCTTCCCGAAGTCAATTTATCGTTACTTTATCGCTGGGTCGGCGTGGGCGACATCCTTGGCCCCACCAATCGCCCCACCCAAGACTTTCCCTCACCAGGATCCAACGCGCTCGCTGAATTGACCGGCGGCGATTTCCAGGAAGCCGCGATCCGCCTAGACATTCAACCAACGTCGATCGGGTCGCGTCGCGAGCTGACTCGTATTCGTGGTGCCCAATTGCAAATCGCACGTGAACGCGCCTTCCTGCAAGATCAGGAACGATTACAGGTCAGCCAACTCAGCGACGGGGTCGGCAAGCTGCAGACGCACTACGGACTGGTTTCGACCAACGCCCAACGTTGGCAAGCCGCGGAGCAAGAAGTCCAAGCTCGCTTGGCCGAGTACAAAGGTGGTCGGACGCCGGTCAATGTCGTGCTGCAAAGCCAACAACGTCGCGCCCAAGCCCAGATCGAATACTACCGGGCGCTTTCGGAATACAGCAAGTCGATCAACTATGTGCATTACCTCAAAGGCACATTGCTGCAACAAAACAATATCCAATTGGAAGAAGGCCCCTGGAACAAAAAAGCTTACTGGGACGCGCTCGAACGAGCACGCGAACGTAGCGCCGGACGTCGTTGGGAATACGGCGTCTCGCGACCGGGCGTTGTCCGCCAGGGGCCGATCAAGAGCCCTGAAGAAGCGGCCCAGATTCGTCAATCGGCGGGGACCGTCGGGACGACGATGCCTCCTGATCTGGAAGCGTTACAAAATGGTGAGCTGCCTTACGAGGCACCGATCGAATTGAATGACGCCATGGGCAGCGGCTACGATCGCGAAACGATCGACGTGAACGACACACCGTTGCAATTGCTCGATCGACCCGCCGACGTGATTCGTGGCAACGGGTCGGGACCATCCGTGATGGCTCCCCAAGCGATCAATCGTCAAATGAATTACGAGGCGCCCTCGCCGGGCACCGCCGCCGCATCCCAAACCGCCAGCGACGAATACGCTCCCGCACCCGTCAAACGCCGCCCGGTGTGGAACGCGACCAATTAGGTGACCCTTATAATTTGGCCGGTGGCGTGATGCCAAGGTCTCGCATCAAGTGTTGCAGATCCGCCCAAGCCGCTTTTTTAAATTCAGGGTCGCGAAGCAATTGTGCCGGATGATACGTCACCAAGACTTTGCTCTCGCGATACCAATGAAACTGGTTCCGCAGTCGACCGATCGTCAATTTGGAATTTAGAATCGTTTGCGCGGCGACCAATCCCAAACACACGATGTATTCGGGTCGAACGATGTTTAATTGACGATCGAGGTATTGACGACAATTTTCGATTTCCTCAAACGAGGCGTTGCGACTCGCCGGCGGACGACACCTAATCGTATTGAGTATAAAAACGTCTTCAAGCTTAAACTGCGCTGCCACGATCATACGAGACAATAATTGTCCCTCCGAGCCGACCAACAACGTTCCCGCGACGTCTTCTTCGGCCGATGGTGAGTCGCTGATAAAACACACTCGCGCCATCGGATCGCCGCCACCGGGAACGGCGTGGCGGCGGGATTGAACCAGCATCGGGCACCGCACGCATGACGAAATTTCGTCCGCGATCTCGGACAAATGTTGCTCCCGCTGCGCGGCGGAAAGCGGCTCGCCGGGATACAACTCGCGTTCCCGGGCCGTCGCCGGATGAGGAGGCCCGATCGGTGCCAAGCGGTCTCGAGTAACCGGTTTGGCGATCGGCGATGCCGGTGGGATCGGCCCCGGTTTTGCGATTGCCGGGATCGGCGTATTCGGTGATTTCACGGCTGCGCCGCGTGCCAATTCAGCGACTCGCTCGGGCCGTACGGTTGGCAAAAACGAGACTCCGCTGCGTTGGAGGTGACGCAGCATCGCCAGTACGGCTTGGCGTTCAATTTTGGGCGTCGAAGCCAAGAGTTGCTCCCTGTCGTCAAATCGGGCGGCGGTTTACATTGTCGGGTTCGTTTTTACCCGAATCACGTCTTTTTCGATTGTCCGTCATTTCATGGCCGTCCCGCAAGTCGCCATTATCGGCCGCCCTAACGTTGGCAAAAGCAGTTTATTCAATTGGTTGGCCAAGCGCCGCCTGGCCGTCGTTGACGATTTCGAGGGCGTGACACGCGATCGCATGACGACGTTGATCGAGCACGAGGAACGGTTTTTCGAGCTGATCGATACCGGCGGAATGGGGATCGAGGATACCGACAACCTGACCGCCGACGTTCGCAACCAAATCGAATTGGCGATTGAGTCGGCAGACGTCATCCTGCTCGTCGTCGATGTTCGTGCCGGCGTCATGCCGCTAGACCAACTCGTCACCGAACGACTGAGGTCGATCGAGCGTCCCATCATTCTTGTCGTCAACAAGGCGGATCACCCGAACCTTGACCAGCACGCTAACGACTTTCACGTCCTGGGCCGTGGCCTGCCGATCCTGGTCAGCGCTAAGGAGAACCGCAACCGGGAAGAATTATTGGAATTAATCGTCGAACGCTTGCCTAAGCGCAAAAGCGACGAGTCGATGTCTGATCCTCAAATGAAGATCGCGATCGTCGGACGACGGAACGTCGGTAAGAGCACATTCGTCAACACGCTCGCCGAAGAAGAGCGGATGATCGTCAGCGAAGTGCCCGGAACGACGCGTGACAGCGTCGACGTGCGATTCGAACTCGACGGCCAAACGTTTCTCGCTATCGACACGCCGGGGCTGCGAAAACGGACAAGTCAAAAGACCGACCTCGAGTTCTACGGCATGCACCGCGCCCAACGCAGCATCCGCCGCGCCGACGTCGTCTTGATGTTCTTTGACGGGGCCGACACGATCAGCCGCGTCGACAAACAATTGATGTCCTACGTCATTGAAAACCACAAACCTTGCATTTTTGTGATCAATAAATGGGATCTTCTGCTGGGCACCATGCCCACGGACCGCTGGGTCAAGTATCTGCGAACCCAATTCCCCACCCTCACCTACGCACCGATTGCGTTCATCACCGGCCAAACGGGAAAGAACGTCAAAACCCTGCTGAACCATAGCACGATGTTGTACAAGCAAGCACGCGAGCGAACATCAACGGGGATTCTGAATCGGTTGATCAACGCCGCCGTCGAGGCCCAGCAACCACCGATGTACCAAAACCGTCGACCCCGTATCTATTTCTCGACTCAAGTCGCGACCGAACCCCCAACGGTCGTGCTGATGTGCAACGACCCCAAAGGGTTTACGATCGATTACCGTCGTTACCTGCTGGGCGTGATGCGGGATCACTTGCCGTTTGGCGAAGTCCCTATCAAGCTCTATCTGCATAAGCGACATCGAGATCAGGACGATGACTGAACGATGCGGTCAAGCGAATCGCGAAAGTCATTCTCTCCCGCGACGAATCGCATCTCGATCAATAACGCACACAAGCGGTGGCCAGCGAGGCGACCGGTTTGCAGTTTGACCAAGTCTTTGTGCGTGCAAACGACTTCGATGCTCACGTCATCGAGTCGGCGGAGCCAAGCCTCGATCTGCACAATCGTTTGACGATCATACGCATCGTGGTCGCCAAGCGTCATCGAGTCCACTACGTCCACACCGCATCCTCGCAGCGTTTGCAGGAACCCCTCGGGATTGCCGATCGCGCACAACGCGGCAACCCGTTTACCGGCGATCGTTTCGATGGGTCGCTCGCCCTCCTGCCAAACCATCAACGACCGCGGCGCGTGGATTGCCTCCGCCCAACCGACGTCGGGTGCATGCCTACGAACCACTTCACGGATACGCTGTTTCGCCTCGGCATCAATCATGTCCGACCGGCTCAGCACGACGATGTCGCCGCGCGCGAGCGACGACAACGGCTCTCGCAACAATCCTCGGGGCAGAAAGTATCCGAACCCAAACGGATTTGTCGCATCGATGACGACAATGTTTAAATCACGATGCAAACGACGATGCTGGAACCCGTCATCCATCACGATCACCTGCGTCTCCAATTCGTCGCACGCGATCCGTGCGGCTTCGACGCGGTCGGCATCCTGGACGTGGGGAACGTCGGGCAATTGGTCGGCCAGTTCCATTGCCTCGTCGTTGTCCTCGCCCGGTTTCGCACCGTATCCGCGGCTGACAATGGAAACGCGAATCGCCTGCCGGCGAAAATGCCTCGCGACGTAACACACCAGCGGCGTCTTCCCGGTGCCGCCGGTCGTGATGTTTCCAACACTGACCACGGGAACATTCGCACGATGGACCTCGAAGCGACCGCGGTCAAATCCACGGTTTCGCTGCCAGACCACGATCCGGTACGGCAGAGTCGCAATTCTCAGCGCCACGCGTTGAACGAACGCCGAGGCGTCTTTCCGCTCGCCGTTGAGAAGGGAACGATAATCCATGAAATCCGGTAACGCCTTGAGCGATTATCCCATCGCGTCGCAGATCGCTTGCGCCATTTCCTGGGTGCCAACGGCGGACGGATCGTCACGATCTTGCTTGAGATCATAAGTTACATTTTTGCCCTCGGCGATGACGTGAGCGACGGCGTCTTCGAGCCGCTGGGCCGCGTCCATTTCGCCCAAGTGACGCAGCATCAACATCCCGGACAAAATCAACGCCGTCGGATTAACCTTGTTCAATCCCTTGTACTTTGGCGCGCTGCCGTGAGTCGCCTCGAATACGGCCCCGTTGGGGCCGATGTTCGCGCCCGGCGCCATGCCGAGTCCGCCGATGATGCCCGCACCGAGATCGCTGACGATGTCACCGTACAAATTTGGCAGCAACAAGACGTCGTACAATTCTGGCTTTTGGGTCAATTGCATGCACATGTTATCGACGATGCGTTCTTCGCAAATGATGTCCGGGTACGCTTCGCCGACCTTCATCGCTTCGGCCAACCACAATCCGTCGCTGTGCTTCATGATGTTGGCTTTGTGAACGATCGTAACTTTTCTACGTCCGTTCTTTCGCGCGTAATCAAACGCACAGTTGGCGATTTGACGCGTGCCCGTTTTGCTGATCGGTTTGATCGAAACGCCAGTTTCATCGCCATCGGTCATGATCTTTCGATCGCTCGGCAGACTGTTGATGAATTCGATCAACTGGGACGTTTCCGGCTTGCCAGCTTCGAATTCCACGCCCGCGTAGAGATCTTCGGTATTCTCGCGAACGATGACCAAGTCGACGCCCAGCTCGCTGAAATAACTGCGAATCCCGGGATAATGCTTGCAGGGACGAATGCACGCGAACAGCCCCAGTTCCTGTCGCAAAAACACGTTTACGCTGCGGAACCCCTTGCCCACCGGCGTCGTGATCGGAGCCTTGAGCGCGCACTTGGTCCGGCGAACTGAGTTGATCGTATCCTCGGGCAGCGGCGTCCCGGCGATTTCCATCACATCAATGCCAGCCTCTTTGACATCCCAGTGGATCGCCACGCCCGTCGCATCGACGCAACGTCGGGCCGCCTGCGCCAGCTCGGGTCCCGTTCCATCACCAGTAATCAAGGTTACTTCGTAGGCCATCAGCGCGTTCTCAATCGACGGTTAAGGATCTTGCGGAAACATCAGCAACTGAAAGGTGCGGCGAAACTAACTCAGCCCGCGGGCTTCGTCAACGCGTTTCCCCGCTGCCTGCGAGAAACTTCTCGATTGCCGACGGCGAAGGCGCCTCAAATGCAACCGGTTCACCCGTCCCGGGATGAACAAACCCAAGCGTTCGGGCATGCAATGCGATCCGCTGGCGAATCCAACGCGGGTGTTTTGCTTCGTCTTTTTTATATCGTGGATCGCCCAGCACGGGATGACCGGCAGACGCGAATTGGACCCGGATTTGATTGCGTTTGCCCGTCTCCAGCCTCGCCTCCACCAACGTGGTGTCCGCCATCCGGCGCAGCACGCGGTAATGGGTGATCGCCATTTCGGTGTTCCGCGATTGACGGGTGACGTAACGATCGAGGTTTTTTCCGGTCGCCAAATGATCGTCAAACGACCCCTCATCTTTGCTGACCAAGCCCGCGACGATCGCCGTGTACAACCGCTGAGGTTTGCGTTCACGAAATTGTTGAATCAACGCTTCGGCGACGGCTTCGGTTTTCCCGAACACCAACACGCCGCTGACCTCACGGTCCAAACGGTGAACAAGGCAAGCCTCTCGCTTCTTCTTGCTATGGCTCAGATACAACGACACCCGGTCGACCAATGTGTTTTTCTCGTGCCAATCCGTCGGCACCGTCAGCACCCCGGCCGATTTGTCCACGACGATCAAATCATCGTCCTCGAACAGCACCGTAAACGTGCGATCATCCCAGTGTTTTTTCTTTTCGCGGTAACGCTGGCTGGGATCGTAGCGAACCGCGACCACATCCCCTTGGACAACTTGGGACGCGATCGCTTTGCACGGTTTGCCATTGATGGTCACGCACTCATGGTCGACCAAGCCGCGAACTTGACCACGTGACACACTCGTCAATTGCTGCACAACGATATCGACACGGCCCGCTTGCGACGATTCGACGGTCAACGAAGCGGTAGTGAGTGCCATGGGTATCGGTGTTAATCAGCGTTATCGCGGTGCCGGCTGATCGCGATCCGCCAACCAAAGCAGCAGCGGACTGGCGACAAAGATCGAGCTGTACGTTCCGATCATGATGCCGATGACCAGCGAGAACGCGAACGCGTGGATGCCATCGCCACCGAAGAAGTACAACACGACGACCACCAACAGCGTTGTCAATGAAGTCAGCAACGTTCGCGACAACGTCGAATTGATGCTGTCGTTGATCATCCCGCTTGTCAAACGGAGGCTCTTGCCCTTCGTCTCACGAATCCGGTCGAACACGACGATCGTGTCGTTCAGCGAATACCCGATCACGGTCAAAAGCGACGCAACGACGGTTAAGCTGATCTTGAATTGATCGACGAGCAGAAACCCGAGCGCATCGGCCAACCAGTAGCTGACCGCGATCGCACCGATCGTGATCAAGACATCGTGTACCAGGGCTGCAACCGCAGCGATTCCGTACACGACGCGATTAAAGCGAAACCAAATGTAAGCGATGATCGCGATCAGGCTGGCGAACAATGCACCCAGCGCGCGCCCGACCATATCACCGGCAACCCGGCTACCGACGCTGCTGCTGCTGATCCAAACCGGATCCGCATCGAGCGTTTGCTTCAATTGGGACATGACTTCGTCGGCGGGGCCGAACTCGATCGGCAGACCGATCTCCCAGTTACCAAATCGCAAATCGCTATCGCTGCTCCAAAGATCTGCTCCCACGCCAATCGGCTCCAGTTCAACACCCAGCGGGTCCAACGCCACGCCTGCAGCCTGGGCCGCTTTGACGAGACTGGACATCAACGTCTTTGCGTTCATGAGCGCTTTCTCGTCCGTCGCTCCCTTGATCGACAACGCCAATTGCGACCGGCTCATCACCTCGGGCACCGACGCATTGATCGCCGCCGACGCAGGTACGTTGGGTCCGTCTGGCTTTGTCGCATCCGACGTCGTGGAATCGGGAGTCGTGGCATCCGTCGTCGTGGCATCCAACGACGTGGCATCCGACGACGTGGCATCCGACGACGTGGCATCCGACGACGGCGTGTCGCCAGCGGGCGGGTTTTCCGCGTCCACTTCAGCCTTAACATCTTCCGTTGCGGCCGTTTCCGCTGCCTCAGCGGTATCTGCGGCCGTCACCGCCGATGCATCATTTTGCGGACGCATCGCGACCAAGCGAACGCCATTGTCATCCGGGCCGATTTGCGACGACTTTTTCTCGTCTGCCGCTGGACTTGCGTCGCGGACCTTCGCGGGCTGGACGTCCACGTTGTAAGTGACCAGTTTTAATTCCGTTTGGTCGGCGAAGCCCTTGCCAACCAATTCTTTCAAGTCGTCAACGCTTTCGATCGACGTATCGACTTTATAAATCGTGCCCTTGGGGGCCGTGTCGACGCTGACGTTGTTGACGGTGTAATCGATTTTCGA
>Ga0105045_10000845_pt1 | contig 23808 bp, 16 predicted proteins | sample MAT02_FD_78089 | JGI IMG/M metagenome (GOLD analysis project Ga0105045, IMG submission 78089) | Freshwater microbial communities from Lake Fryxell liftoff mats and glacier meltwater in Antarctica - MAT-02 (megahit assembly) | ecosystem: Environmental > Aquatic > Freshwater > Ice > Liftoff... | reverse complement strand
GCCGTAATGCGACTGGAAAATATTGGATCTTACCATGTAAAATATTCTGGTGAAAAGAATTTAACTCTTAATGGCGTGGAAATGCTTGAAGATGAGGTTTACAACTTTTCCTCTGGTGGACTTATTAAAGGAGATGATTCTGATCCGATTTACTATTCGGATATTATTTCAAAGTTTTTGGAAGATCAGGAAAATGAAAAAATAACATTTGAGGTAACTAAAGTTGTTTACAAATTTCCAAATGGTAAGGTAGGATTACATGAACTAAGCTTTACAGAATCTTCTGGAAAATTGGTTGGCCTAATGGGTGCAAGCGGTGCCGGAAAAAGCACCTTGCTTGAAGTTTTAAATGGAAACCTAAAGCCCGCCAAAGGAAATATTTTCATCAATGGGCTAGATCTACATAAGGACAAGCAAGCTTTAGAGGGAGTTATAGGCTATGTGCCTCAAGATGATTTGCTTATAGAGGATCTATCTGTTTTTAAAAATCTATATTATGCTGCAAAATTAAGTTTTGGAGATAAAACAGAAACAGAACTTATTGACCTTGTAAACAAAACACTAGTTGACCTTGGTTTACAGGAAATAAGTCATCTAAAGGTTGGAAATCCGATGGATAAAACCATTTCCGGAGGTGAACGAAAAAGAGTAAACATAGGTCTTGAACTCTTGCGAGCTCCTGGTGTCCTTTTCCTTGATGAACCAACTTCTGGTCTTTCCTCCCGGGATTCCCAAAGTATAATTGAGCTCCTTAAAGAACTCAGTTTATTAGGCAAATTGGTTTTTGTTGTTATTCATCAGCCCTCTTCAGAAATTTTTAAAATGTTCGACAGGCTTTTGATTATGGATACAGGAGGATTTCCAATCTATTATGGCAATCCGATTGAGGCTATTGTATATTTCAAAAACAAAACCAATCAAGTAAGGAAAGATCAAGCCTACTGTTTTGAATGTGGACATGTAAATCCTGAAACAATTTTTGATCTTATTGAAGCAAAAAGGGTTACAGAGTTTGGCAGATATACCAGAGAAAGAAAAATTCTTCCTTATGAATGGTATCAGGCTTTCAAAAATTCATATAAACCAGAAGTAATTTTAAAGGGAAGCAAATCCATTTTACATGCCATAAGACATTCTAAATGGATGAGACAATTTGGAGTTTTTGTAAGTCGAGATGTACTTTCCAAATTAAACAATCATCAATATCTGGCAATAAATCTACTCCAGGCACCGCTACTTGCCTTACTTTTGGCTGTAATAAACAGACATTACAGCATTGACAAGCTAACAGGAGGTAGTTATACATTTGCCGAAAACGAAAATCTACCGGTTTTTATTTTTATATCCATAATTGTTTGCCTTTTTCTAGGCTTAACTGTAAGTGCTGAAGAGATTTTTCATGATAGTAAAATCCTTAAAAGAGAAAAGTTTTTAAATCTATCCCGAAGTAGCTATCTGCTTTCCAAAGTGTTGATTTTGTTTTCTTTATCTGCTTTTCAAACACTTTCATTTTGGCTTATATCATGTTATGTATTGGACATAAATGAAATTTCCATCACTCAGATTGGACTTCTTTTTTCCGCAACTTGTTTCGCCAATATGCTTGGACTAAACATCAGTGCATCTTTTAATCAGGCAGTTACCATTTATATATTGATTCCAATCCTGCTGATTCCACAGCTTGTTTTGGGTGGAATTGTCATTAAATTCAGTAAAATAAATCCGGATTTGAAGGACAATACTGACGTGCCACTTATTTCAGAAATGATGGCTTCCAGATGGGCTTATGAAGGTTTGATGGTATCGTTTTTCAAAGATAATTCTTACAACAAATCTTTCTTTGAAACAAAATTTGTCAAACATTCTGCTGACGACAAGTACATCTATCTTATTCCTGAACTGGATGCTAAAATTCAATATGCGATGGAATATGGAAACAGCACGCTTTTTAAATATAAAGATAAAATCGAAAGTGATATGGAGGTTCTTAGAAATGAGTTCTTTCTTGAGAACACACTGCATCCTAACCTTACTTTAAAGAATATAAATCTTCTAAAACCAGGTTGTAATGTTGAAATTCTTAAAAATGCTCAAAATTATGTTGCCAGTTTAAGAACTTACTATTCAGAGATTTCTAGAAATGCTGCAAATGAAGAAAGTGGAATTTATTCGAAACTTTCTGATGAATTTAAGGGCAATCAAAATCTAAATTTCTTTCGCTTAAGTACACACAACAGTACCATCGAACGTTTTCTTAAAAATACCGATGAGGAGAAAAAAATAATAGAAGTGAATGGAAAACTTGTTCAAATAGTTGACCCGATTTACAAAAATCCATCGTCCGAAAATAAGATTTTCTCCAGAGCACACTTTTTTGCGCCATTCAAATATTTTCTAGGTCTAAAACTAGAAACTCCAATATTCAATATTATAGTCCTATGGTTAATGTCTGGGCTACTTTATGTTTCTCTCTACTATAATATGTTGAGAAAACTAATTGATAGCTTGGCATTCAAAAGAAAAAAAGGACTTTCAAAAGCATAAATTTGCATATCTAAATAACCACTTTTTTAAAAATAAAATACCTCGTTTTTAACGAGGTTTTTTTTTGTACGTATTATGCATTAAAATTTATGAAAACTCTGCAACAAAAAGTCATTTCGGATGAATTGATTTTATTATTTTTTTCAGAACCATTCACATCAAAAACTGACAAGTAAATAGAGTGAACAATGGTTCAGAAATTTGAATGACACAAAGCAATTATTTTTCACAATAAGATTCTGCTAAATAATTTTTCATTTTCTGGTTCAATCAATTCCCATCTTTGCATCTCTAATTTTTTTTCAGTTGAGTAAAAAGATCGATCTGGCATGGGCCAAAAAGTTTGGTAATCTGGAACTTCTGGCCAGGCAAATGGTAGAAGGTTTTATTACAGGTTTGCATAGATCTCCTTATCATGGCTTTTCGGTTGAATTTGCAGAGCACGTTTTATATAACCCTGGAGAAAGCACCCGCCATATAGATTGGAAGGCTTTTGCAAAAACTGACCGGTTATACACAAAGCGATATGAGGAAGAAACCAACCTTAGGTGCCAGATTTTATTGGATGTTTCACCTTCCATGTTTTTGCCAAAACCAAATCATGAAAAACTGACATTCAGCATTTTAGGTGCAGCTGCCATTATGTATATGCTCACAAAACAGCGGGATGCGGTTGGTCTTACAACTTTTGCAGACAAAATCCTGACCCAAAGCCAAACAAAATCGGTTTCCAGCCACATACATAAGTTGCTTTTGCAGTTGGAGCAGGTGATGCAAAACCCACCTGAATCAACTGAATCTTCGTTACCAAACGTGATTGATATTATTGCAGAATCTATACATCGCAGATCTTTAGTTGTTATTTTCAGCGACTTATTTATGGATACTGACCTGGAGACACTCTTTAGTTCAATGTCACATCTGCGCCACAATCAGCATGAAGTGCTCTTATTTCATGTGATGGACCACAGACAGGAGGTTGATTTTGAGTTTAAAAATAAGCCATACCTTTTTATAGATGCAGAAACTAAAAGTCAAATAAAATTGTATCCCGAAGAGATAAAAGAGCAATATCAGGAAAAAATGAAACATCGTAACCAAGCCATTAAACTAAGGTGCGGACAAATGAAAATAGACTATGTAGAAGCAAATACCCAGCTCAGTTTTGATCAGATTTTACTAAGCTTTATGACCAAAAGAGCAAAAATGGTATAGCGTGTAATTGATACTGATGAAAATTCTCACTTATAATGTAAACGGAATCCGCTCAGCCACAAAAAAAGGATTGGCGGAGTTTCTATCTCAAAATCAAGCGGATGTGGTTTGTATTCAAGAAACAAAAGCACAGGAAAGCGATTTGGATTTTGGGCCATTTGCAGATCTGGGCTATGAACCTTACTGGTTTTCTGCAGAAAAGAAAGGATATAGTGGCGTGGCAGTATTTTCAAAACGAAAACCATTGAATGTGATTTATGGATGCGGGCACCCACTTTTCGATTTTGAAGGCCGCCAGATTTTATTGGATTTTGGCAATATAGCCATTCAAAGTATGTATGCGCCATCTGGAACAACAGGTGAGCTGAGGCAAAACGTAAAGTATGAATGGATGGATTTCTTTTTTCAATATCAAAATGACCTGCAATCAAAACACCAGAATATTATTTTTTGTGGTGATTTTAACATTTGTAACCATGCATTAGATATTCACAACCCAAAGAGTAATGCAAAGACCTCTGGTTTTTTACCTGAAGAAAGAGCCTGGATGAGTAAACTATTAGCCGAAGGAAAATTGATTGATAGTTTCCGTCATTTTTTTCCAAATCTTGCACATCAATATACATGGTGGAGCCAAAGAGCAGGATCCCGTGGCAAAAATCTAGGTTGGCGCATTGATTATATCCTGGCTACTGAAGCCCTAAAACTTCATCTGGAATCGGTTAAGATTATACCGGAGGCAGTGCACAGCGATCATTGCCCAATGGAATTGGTGATTAATCTTTAATAAGTATCTCTTATTTGTATCCCATAAATATTTACTATTGAGCTGATTGAACGCCAATTTACAATTTACTCAATTGACTGAGTAAAATTGCTCAATTGATTTTACTATTTTACTTTGCACGTTGAGTAAAACAATTAACTCTGCAAAATAATTTGTAATTTATTCCTTCTATCCAGCGGCTATATCTTTCTGAACAAAGAAAATGGGGTTTCAAATTTTGACATGAACAAATGCATTTAATAACGTGTCAGATCAAAAATAGACATTCGCCATTAAGATCTAATTGTGCTTTTTTGCATCTTCATTTAAGACATGAAAAAATATATATTAGAAATAACTGTTTTTCTTAGCGGTGCCGTGGTCATGATGCTGGAGCTAACTGGTTCCAGAATTCTTGCTCCATTTGTAGGCACTTCTACTTTTATATGGACAAGTTTGATTGGTGTAATTCTTGCCAGTTTGAGCTTTGGATATTATATAGGAGGCATAAAAGCAGATCAGGATCCGAGTCAGAAAAGACTTTCAAGCATACTATTTTGGGCGGGAATCAGCATTGGCCTTGTGGCATTACTCAATCAAACTTTGCTAAGTTTCCTTGTTTATAAAATAGTTTCAGTAAAAACGCTTGCCCTGGTTTCTTCCGTTATCCTATTTGGACTTCCCGCATTTTACCTGGGAATGGTTTCTCCTCAAGCGGTTAGAATCAGAATGTCAGACGTAAAAACCTCAGGAGCAACTATTGGCAGATTATATGCGCTTTCCTCCATGGGTAGTATAATCGGAACTTTTGCAGTTGGGTTTTATCTTACGGCCTGGGTGGGTAGCCGTAATATTATTTTTTTTCTTTCCTGCCTGACATTGATACTTTCTTTAATCAATAGAAAAAACAACGATGTACTTGTGGCATTCGCAGTTTTTGCCATTTCCCCTTTTATACCTTCGTTTGGAAAAAATAAGTTAATTGCTATTGAAGATACCGAATACAATGCAGTTCAAGTAGTTAAGGATAAAGATCCAAAAGGAAAACCGATACAAGTAATGAAAGTTGGGAACGAATACTCATCGGGTATGTATTTGGATTCAGATTCGCTGGTTTTTCAATATTCACCCTATTACAAGCTCATGTTTTATTTTCATCCATCTCCCAAAAGAACACTAATGCTTGGTGGCGGTGCATATTCAGTTCCTAAATATTTCCAAAAATCATATCCGGGTTTGCAAATGGATGTGGTAGAAATAGATCCTGGTCTAACCAAAATAGCAGAACGAGCTTTTAGATTTCGCCCAAATGAATTTGTAAAACCCATACATGCTGATGGTCGTATTTTTATTAATCAAAATAAAACTAAATATGACGTCATTTTGGGTGATGCTTATCGATCCTTATTTAGTATTCCATTTCATTTAGTGTCAAAAGAGGCTATGGTAAAAATGAACGATTGCCTACATGATGATGGAATATTAATAATCAATATTCTCGGAGCTCTTGAAGGAAAGAATACAGATCTTTTTTATTCATTTCTAAAAACCTGCCAATCTGTTTATCCGGAAGTGAGGGCATTTAAACCTTTTAAAGATTCGAAAATGACTGACATTCAAAATATTATGATCGTATGTAGGAAGAAGAAGGATGGTTTTAAACCCGCTGTTATTTCAGATCAACTGGCTGAAATGTTGACCCACGAGGTTGACATTACTAAAATAGATTCGGAAAAAGGGTTTGTATTGACGGATGACTATGCGCCTGTTGAACATTTTGCAGATGAAATGTTGAGCAGTTATTTTTCGAAATGAGCACCCAGAAATCTGAATATTTTAAACATCTTGATGGTGTAAGAACTATTGCTGTACTCATGGTTATTGTTCATCATTGGTACAGAGGCAATTTCCATTACTTACATTATGGAGGAGCTATGGGTGTTGGTCTTTTCTTCGTGCTATCAGGCTTTTTGATTACCAATATTTTATTAAAACAACAGCTGGCATTTCAAAATGGTAACTGGGGTACAAAATATTTAATTTTAAAGATATTCTATATAAGAAGAACCCTCAGAATTTTCCCGATTTACTACTTATATATATTAATTCTTGTCATTTTTGGTGTTGGCCAGGCTAGAGAAATATGGCCATGGCTTTTTGGATATGCTTATAATTTTTTACTATTTTTTACAAATAACTGGTTTTCAGGTGAGGTAGAACATTTATGGTCGCTAGCCATTGAAGAGCAATATTATTTGGTTTGGCCTGCACTATTGTTGTTTTGCCCGCCAAAATGGAATGTTTGGTTGGTTGGTTTTTTTATAAGTTCTGCCATCATTACCAAAAGTATTTTATACCTGAACGATCCTGCCTCTCAATTTTCTAAATTTCCGGTTTGTCAATTTGATGGCTTTGGTTTTGGCTCCGCTTTGGCATTGGCCTGGCAACGAAAAATAAAAATTCCCTACCCTGCATTATTGTTTTGCTTTTTCTGGGCTTTAAGTTTTTTTATGAAATGGAATGGTTTTCATTTCCATGGCAAAAGCTTTTTAGGTCAGGTTACGCCTTTTTATTATATTGGTTGTACCTGTTTGATATACATGGCGGCAAAAGGAATAAAAGGCCCATTTATATTGTTTTTCAACAATACATTTGTTATATTTCTAGGAAAAATAAGTTACGGATTGTACCTATATCATCTTTTTATTCCAGGCGCAGTTTACCGATTGTTTGCTTACTTTAACTTGCATTTCTTTCCTGCTTTCGTAATGTGGCTTATCTATAGTGCCTTAACTTTAGGTATATGCCTGCTTTCCTGGTACGGCATTGAACAACCTATAAACCGCTGGAAGGATAAATTCAAATATATACCTGCATAAGCAACCTTATAATTGAAGTTTTGGTATTTTTGCAAAACATAATGACTATAAAAATTAATCTTTTATTTTTCAGATTTGACCCCAAAACTTCCTTTCCAAACTTTAATTTATTTTTTTGATAGTTAATTATCACATGTCCGATATCAATCATTTACAATCAGAAATTTTACTTAATCTTCAGGAAAGCAGGAAGGTTTTGGATGATTTTATGTCTGATTCAGATCAAATTAACAAAATAGGAGCGGCCTCAAAACTAATGGCAGATGCCATACAAAATGGCAAGAAAATAATAAGCTGTGGCAATGGCGGTTCACATTGTGATGCGATGCATTTTGCTGAAGAGTTATCAGGAAGATATAGAGAAAACAGAAAAGCCCTTGCTGCCATTTCAATTTCAGATGCAAGCCACATTACTTGTGTAGGAAACGATTTTGGATTTGATTCCATTTTTTCAAGAATGGTAGAAGCCATTGGCCAGCCTGGTGATATCTTATTGGGAATCAGCACGAGTGGGAATAGTAAAAACATAATAAAAGCTGTAGAAGCAGCCCGGAGCAGGGGCATGAATGTGATTTTATTAACCGGAAAGGATGGTGGAAAACTGGCTGAAACTTCAGATATTGAGATCCGCGTACCTCATTTTGGTTATGCAGACAGGATTCAGGAAATTCATATAAAAGTGATCCATATTTTTATTTTGCTAATTGAAAAACAACTTGGATTGGCTTAGGAGAAATTGATAATTGATAATTGATAATTGATATCTCATAATTCATATCTTATAACTCATAATTCATAACAAATTGAAAAAAAACGATTTTACTGATCTGATCATTTTTGAAAATGATGATTTCTTTCTCATCAATAAACCTCCGCATACAGCTACTTTGGACGAAAGGCATGAAGATAAAGGAGAAAGTATGCTACGTCGGGCAAAAGTGTATTGGTCTGATGCGCAGGTAGGTCACAGACTTGATAAAGAAACTTCCGGAGTCCTTATATTTGCCAAACATCCGGATGCTTACCGGCATATTTCCATGCAGTTTGAACATAGGGAGGTAACCAAAATATACCATGCAGTGGTTGGAGGAATTCATGATTTTCAAGGCGTTATGGTAAATTTACCAATTTTGACACTCAAAATTGGGGTGGTTAAAATAGATAAATCAGAAGGCAAACTTTCTGAAACTGTGTTTAATACAAAGGAGATATATAAATCCCACACTTTGGTAGAATGTATGCCCTTAACCGGTAGAATGCACCAAATAAGGATTCATCTTAAATGCCTGGAAGCACCAATCGTGATGGATGAATTGTATGGAGGTCCGAAAATATTTTTATCAGATATTAAGCGCAAATTTAAACTGGCAAAAGAAACTGAGGAACAACCACTTATATCCAGAGTTGCACTTCATGCCAGAGCTTTAAACTTTGCATTGATGAATGGAGAAAGGCAAATGGTAGAAGCCCCTTATCCAAAAGACATGGAAGCCTTGATAACACAACTGGAGAAAAATAAATAAAGCCGTTTTACAGCGATGAAGCGTATTTCGAAAATCCCGAAAATTTCATATTTTATATTTTAATCTTTATCTTTATCTTTTCAAAAACCAGTATTGCGCCTAATTTTGCAGGTGCCTATATGCCAGATTAATAACACACAATGCAAATTTTTCAACAACAAGTAGCCAACACAGTAGCCGGATTTCTTTTGGATTGCGAGGCTGTAAAATTAAATCTAAAAGAACCCTTCACCTGGGCTTCTGGCTGGAAATCACCAATTTATACGGATAATCGGGTTACACTTTCCTATCCGCAAGTGCGCACTTACATCAAGAATCAACTTGTTTCTCTGATTATTAACAATTTTCCAACAGTAGATTGTATAGCAGGTGTGGCCACAGGAGGAATTCCACAAGGCGCAATGACAGCTGATGAAATTGGCGTTTCTTTTGTGTATGTGCGTGCAGAACCAAAAGGTCATGGATTAAAAAATCTAATAGAAGGTCATATTCAGGAAGGCCAAAAAGTAGTGGTTATAGAGGATCTCATTTCCACAGGTCGAAGTTCTTTAAGGGCAGTAGAGGCTTTGCAGGAAAGCGGCGCAGAAGTTTTGGGAATGGTTTCTGTGTTTACGTATGGTTTTCCTCAAGCCTGGGATGCTTTTGAAAAGGCTGGAATCAAGTGTTTTCCATTGACAGATTATTTAAGTTTGATTTCTACAGCACTTCACAAAGGAATTATTTTAGAAAAGGATGTAGCTGCACTCGAACAATGGAGGAAAAATCCAGCCGCCTGGAAATTCTAGTTAAGGATCTGTTGAAAAGCAATTTAACTGACTTTCAATTGATCAAAAAATAGCTTTGAGTTCAATTTTATTAATCGTATTTTTTATTGGATACCTGTTTATTATTTTTGAGCATCAGGTACAAATTAATAAAACAGCCTCTGCATTATTTACGGGAATTGCTTGCTGGATAGTGCTTTCAATTGGAGGATCCGGTACAGAAGCAGAAAATCTAAGTAACTCTTTCGCGAGTCATTCTTTATTGGATTCCCTTTCTCATCATCTTTCCGGTATTTCCGAAATCCTCTTTTTTCTACTTGGTGCTATGACTATTGTAGAAGTAATTGATACCCACAATGGTTTTAGAATTATTACCAAAACGATAAAAGCAACGAATCTTATTTCCCTCATTTGGGTAGTTTCTATTCTCAGCTTTTTTCTTTCCGCTGCTCTGGACAATTTAACAACTACAATTGTTATGGTTTCTCTTTCACGAAAGTTGGTAAGCAACATCAAACCAAGGCTTTATCTGGCTGCTCTGATTGTGATTGCAGCAAATGCCGGTGGAGCATGGTCGCCAATTGGAGATGTAACCACAACTATGCTTTGGGTAAAGGGAAATGTTTCAACACAAAAATTAGTCTTTAAATTGCTGATTCCCAGCTTGGTAAATATAATTGTTCCATTGCTACTTGTTACCGCATTTCTAAAAAACGAAAAAGTAGAACCGCCAAAATCTCATCAAAATATTGAAAAAGTAGAAGGCGAAACTTTGGTTTTAATTCTTGGATTGGGAGGCTTGCTTTTGGTTCCTTTTTTTAAATCATGGACCCATTTGCCTCCTTATATGGGTATATTACTAGCCCTCAGCCTTGTATGGGCATTTACAGAGTGGATTCATAGAAAAAAGGGACTTAACAAAAATTTGTACACGCCTAGCCATGCCCTGGCTAAAATTGATACCCCAAGCATTTTGTTCTTTTTAGGCATCCTGCTTGCCGTGAGCGCCCTTGAAACCGCAAATATTTTACGAAATTTTTCAACTTTTCTTGACCAATCTTTAGGCAATAAAAATCTGATTGTTTTTTTAATAGGCATTGCTTCCGCTGTGGTTGATAATGTGCCACTTGTAGCAGCGTCAATGGCCATGTATAGTTTAACCGAATTTCCGATGGACCATAATTTTTGGATATTTCTTGCTTATTCGGCAGGTACCGGAGGCAGTATTCTGATCATAGGTTCTGCTGCTGGTGTTGCTGCAATGGGTATGGAAAAGATTGATTTTCTGTGGTATATGAAAAAAATATCACTTCTCGCCTTATCCGGCTACGTAGCTGGTAGTTTGTGCTATCTGGCTCTGACTTAGCTTTTAGGTCTTAAAAAGACCGTAAATCGCTTCAGGTTTTACAATTATTGGCAAGTCCTTAATTTTGAAAGGATTGTACTTTATTCTTTCTTTGAGGTTCCAATTAAAAACAAACATGAAATTATTTTTTACCCCCACCATTCTTTTTCTGGTTTTTCATTTGACATTCTCTGGTTTTTTAGCAATTGCTCAAAATCAATCAAACACTGGGAATTTTCAAACTTCAATTCGAAAAGAGACACGTCAACTTAAAATTAATAAACAAACCCCTGGCAATCAAATATTTTCTGCCGCAACCGATGCATGTTCAGGTGCAGTAGATGTACCTTTAAATGTTCAGGTTGCTGAAAATAATATTGGTGCGACTCAATCTCTTCCACCCAATGAATGTAATGGTTCAACTGCACAATTTGCAAATGACGTTTGGTTTAAGTTTACCTATTCTGAAGCAATGGATACCCTAAAAGTAGTTCCAACTCCAAACGTCCTCAATGATATTGTTGTTGAACTTTTTAGTGGATCATGTTCAAATCCAGTTATTATAACCTGTGCAGATTTTTCAGAACCTGATAACCCCAACCAAACTGAAGGGTTTTTGATCTCTGCTTTGGGTTTAAATGTTGGCACAACTTATTATTTCAGAGTTTTTGGATATAGCGCAATAGAGTGTAATTTTTATGCCTTAATAAAAACAGTAGCAGGTCCTGTTCCTGTTCCGCCAAATGACGCATGCACAACAGCATCAGCTTTAGCATCTGGCGTTACCAGATCTGGTACAACAATTGGTGCAACTCAAACCCTGGCACCTTGCGATCCTTCTTCAAATACCTCCAATGATGTTTGGTATTCTTTTACAAAAACTGCTACTACTGACTCCCTTATCATAACGCCTTCCTCATCAGAAAATTTTGCAATCGATTTACGCTCTAACAATTGCACAGCTGGAACTTCCATTTTTTGTGTAAATAATCTGAGCAATGGAGGGACAGAAAAGATAGCACTCACTGCCCCTTTGGTTAATGGAACTGTTTATTTTGTTCGGGTTTATGGTGTAAACGGATCGGTTGGAGATTTTAATATCAGAATAAAAGTAGCCCCGGCAAATAACAATTGTTCAGGAGCAATCACCTTAATACCTACTGAAACCTGCACTTTTTTGAATGGAACTACAGTTGATGCAAATCAGTCACTACCAGCCATTACTTGCAACAATGTTACTGGAAACGCTGACGATGACGTTTGGTACCGTTTCGATATGATTGAAGGATTGGATACAATTAGAGTAACCTCCCTGGCTTTTTTTGATGCTGTTGTGGATTTAAGAAGTGGAACATGTAGCAGCTCAACCAATATCCGTTGTGCAGACCAGGGTGGCACTAATTTTACTGAAAAAATTTATGTAGGAAATCTCACATTAGGGACATCCTATTTTGTCAGGATTTACGGCAAACAAGCTGGCTTTCAGGGTGCTTTTCGAATTTGTCTAACCCAGGGTGCTTTAACACCTCCCGCAAATGATAACTGTACCAGTCCAATTGTTATAAGTGGTGCAGCTTTAATAAACGGCTCAAGTGTGAATGCAACACAAACACTTCCTTCACCTGGTTGTGGTGGACAAGGCTCAACAACTTCCAATGATGTTTGGTTCATATTTACAAAATCAGCAAGTATAGATAGCATCGCAGTAGATGGCCTGGGCGCATTAGACGTTTTGTTTGATGTTAGAACCAATATTTGCACAACAGGCGTTTTATCTGCTTGTTATGATAAAGCTGGTGATGGTTTGAAAAAAACAGATGTTAGCTTTCTTATTGATGGAACCACCTATCTTTTCAGAGTTTACGGAAGAAATGGAACCAAAGGAGAATTCACGATTCAACTGCTTGATGCCAATACAGTTGTAACGCCTCCTGCCAATGATGAATGTTTTGATGCCACACAATTGACAGTTGGAGGAACTTGCTCTTCCACTGCTGCCACAAGTGCTGGCGCTACCGAAGATAGTAATGGACTTATAGCTGGTCCATGTTCTGGTGCAAATCCCGGTTCGGCAAAAGATGTTTGGTTTAAATTTACTGCAACCAGTACCAGAGCCATCGCAAGATTAAGTACGGGTGTTTCATTCGATGGCGCAATTCAGGTTTATTCAGGCAGTTGTTTTGCACCTGTTCCTATTGCTTGTGCAGATGCTTTTGGGGCAAGTAACGATCCTGATTTCCCTTCCGTTGAAGACGCAGTTTTAACAGGACTAACCTCTGGTCAAACATATTTGGTAAGGGTTTATGGAAAAAATGGGGCAACGGGCGATTTTTCGATCTGTATTTTTAATCCCACTTGTAACTCGGTGGCTTCTGCTTTGGTTACAAATACAACAAGTATTGTTTCCAATCAGGCATTTACGACTACTGTTACAGGTGTAACTGAAACTTATCAATATCAACTTTCTAACAACCAAACAGTTTGGACACCAACTCCTTCATTAAATGCCCTTCAGGATACTATCATAGGAAGATCTTCAGCTGTTAATAGCATATTGTATATCAGAATCGCTACCCAAAATGGTGGTTGTTTTCCTGTTTATTCCAATGTTGTTGCTGTAAATATCCGATGTGCAAGCCCTTTTTCAAATGCTCCGGGAACAAATTTTATATCAAATGTAACTTTAGGCACAATCAATCAAAACTCTACAGTTAATCCATTAGGTGGAAATGTTCAAGACTTTTCACAACTATCAACTGGCTTATGCAAAGGCAGTTCATATCCTTTGGATATTACTTCTGGCAGTCCAAATACTTCATTTAACAGAATGGCCTGGATAGATTTTAATCAGGACGGAGATTTTGCAGATGCCGGAGAAAATGTGTTGAACGGACCTTATGTCTCTGGAGCTTTAATTACTAATTCTATTGCAATTCCTGCAAATGCCACAATTGGAAGCAGCAGATTGCGTATTGCTTTGATAAATAATGGTGCAAGTATCAATTCAAATAGCCCATGTGCAACAGGTCCATATACAATTGGAGAAATTGAAGAATACACAGTTAACATAACAGAATCTGGTGTTCAGGCAGTTGCAGGAATAGCACAAACTATTTGTGAAAACACCGCAACTTTGGCAGCAACCAATCCTGGCGTTGGCATATCTGGAGTTTGGAGCGTCGTTTCAGGTACTGGAATTTTTGCCAATGTGGCTCAGAATAATACAACGGTGAGTGGGCTCTCTGCTGGCGCCAATGTTTTTAAATGGACCATTACCACTGGTTGTGGCAGCTCAAATGCCAATGTTACAATTACCTCCAGCAACCTGGGCTCCATTGCTGGTCCGGATCAAACACTTTGCGGAACCAACAGTGGAACCTTAAATGCCACAGTTCCTACCGGAGGATCAGGCATTTGGACATCTTTTACGGGTGGAGGAGCTCTTACTACACCAACTGCCGCAAATTCGGCAATTACAAATCTGGGAATTGGGATTAATTCATTTATCTGGACTGTAACACCTTCTGCGCCAGGCTGTCCGGTTGCAAGAGATACTGTTAGAATTATTAGAAAAAATACCCCAACGGCAGTCGTAGGAAATAATCAGGCACTATGCACAGGTATTGGAACTTTGTTAGCAACTACGCCTACATCTGGAACTGGTGTTTGGTCCCTGGTTTCTGGTTTGGGTAATATCACCAATGTAAATCTTATTAACTCTGGAGTAACTGGTCTTGGATTCGGGGCCAATACTTTTCAATGGACCGTTAGCGATGCGCCTTGTACACCGGTTTCTGCCAACATGGTTTTAACCAATAACCTTCCCGGCAAACCTAATGTTGGCCAGGACCAGATAGTATGTTCTCAAGCAGTTGTAATTAATCTTTCTGCCACAAATGTACAAACTGGTTTAAATGGAATCTGGTCAGTAATCTCTGGCTCAGGTAGTATCAGCAATCCACAAAATCCATCTACCACCGTAAATGAAATAGGTCTGAACCAAAATAAATTCGCATTTACAATATCTGTACCTGCCTGTACTACAAATGTTGCTGATACCATTCTCATTACCAGAGAAAACAATCCGATTAATCTTGGAAAAGATACCCTCGTTTGTCAAACCGGGGTAAATACCTATCCATTAGCTGGACCTGCCGGAATGAGTTCATATACATGGAGCAACAACCAAACTTCACAGCAGATTACAGTTTCAGGCAATGGAACATATTCATTATCAGTACTTACACCTGTAGGTTGTACTTTTAAAGATACGGTAAATGTTTCCTTTTGTGTTGGAACTGATAAAGCTATTTACAACAAAGCGACCGCCAGAATTTTTCCAAACCCTTCATTTGGCAGTTCCAATCTTGAGCTTAGTGCCTTTACTGGCAAAGAGTTACAAATAGAAGTATTGGATATGAAAGGTTCCGTATTAAAAAAATCACAGATTAGAGTTTTGGATGAAAACTCAACCATAAGTCTTCCCGAAGAATTGCAAAGTGGTGTTTATCATTTAAGGATTTCTGGTAAAAACTTCCAGCAAAATATTAAATGGATAGTTCAAAAATAGAAAGTAAAAAAATGCCCTTTGAAAAGAGGGCATTTTTTTTATGTATAAATCAATTCTACGCACATGGACTTCTTTATTTTTCAATAGATATAGAGTAAGTTTTTAAGCTTTCTTTCTTTTTTCACTCTTCCGCCGCACCAAGAGAACTGCCTCCAGATTAAATTTTTTGGGGTTTCTGCCTTAGAATTCTGCAATCGAATTATGACCTAAAATAATAGCAATATTGGTTTGGCTCCACACAGTTGGAAAATAAAAATATTGTGACAAGTCTCTGGTTTTTGAAGACCCTTGTCACAGGTGCTGTGACAGCCAACGCTTTTTTTGTTACCCTTGTCACAGGTGGTGTGACAGGGGTCTGATTTTTAGGCCCCCTTGTCACAAGTACTTTAGTGTGACTGGGACCAAAATCGAGCTTAAATAAATTTCTTATTTAAGCTCGATTGTTTTGCATCGCTGACAAAATCTTTAACCCTTTGCTCGTGATCCTTCTGGCATATCATAATAACGCCGTTAGACTCTGCAATAATCAGATTATCAACTCCTTCCACTACCACAAGTTTATCTTTCCCAACCCGAATAACAGTATTAAACGTGTCATACAACATCGCATTTGCGTGTACCACATTTCCATTTTCATCCTTTTCGGCAATATCGTAAAGTGATTTCCAGGTTCCAAGGTCGCTCCAACCAAAGTCAGCCAACATCACATATACATTGTCAGCTTTCTCCATTATCCCATTATCGACTGATACATTTTTGCATTGCGGATAGGTGTTATTGATAAAAGCCTGTTCAGACGAAGAATAAAACTTTTCTGATCCCTCTTGAAAAAGTTCAAATAATTCAGTCTGATGTTTTTCCAATGAAGCTAAAATAGCGTTTACGTTCCAGATAAAAATACCTGCATTCCACACAAAATCACCACTTTCCAGGAATTTTTTTGCGATTTCAAGTTGCGGTTTTTCAGTAAAAGTTTTAACCTTTTGGATGGCATTTTTACTTTCTAAAAACTGAATATATCCGTATCCGGTATCAGGCCGGCTTGGCTTCATTCCCAAAGTCAGAAGTTTATCCTGATTTTCTGTAGCTGATAATGCTTCGAAAATAACCTTTTCAAAAATATCTTCCCGAAGAATCACATGGTCGGCAGGGCAAACTACCAGATTCGCATTGGGATTTTTTTTGTGGATTTTAAATGCTGCATAAGCCACACAAGGCGCAGTATTTCTACCCATCGGCTCCAGAAGAATTTGATCATCAGAAAGATATGGCAATTGTGTTTTTACCAGATCCAGATAATCTTTATTGGTAACTACAAAAATATTTTCTGCCGGACAAATATTTCTATACCGCTCCGCAGTTTGTTGGATCATAGTTTTACCAGTTCCCAGCACATCGTGAAATTGCTTTGGAAAATTGGTACGACTAAAAGGCCAGAACCGGCTGCCTATGCCACCAGCCATTATTACTACAAAATTATTGGCATTCATTTAATATAGATTGAAAAAGTAAGTTGAAAAGGGTTTAAAATATTCATATTATATTGAAAAAATCAACTAAGATACATTATACCAGGAAGCATATTCCGGATATCTTTTTGCCGTAAGGTGAATCATATTTTTTTGTGCATCAGTTACAGGTTTAATTTTTCTAACCGGAGAACCCGCGTACAAATAACCAGGCTCCAGAATGGTATTTTCTAAAACCAAAGAACCAGCCCCAACAATTGAACCTGTTCCTACTACACAATTGTCAAGTAAAATAGAACCCATGCCTATCAATACATGATCTTCAATTGTACAACCATGAACCATTGCCTGATGTCCGATAGAAACTCCATTACCAATTTTTGTTGCAGCTTTTTGATAAGAACAATGAATGATGACATGATCCTGAATATTGCAATCCTCTCCAATTACAATAGAATGTACATCTCCCCGAATTACGGCATTAAACCAAACAGAGCATCTATCGCCCATTTGCACATCGCCGGTAATGGTAGCATTTGGAGCCACAAAACAATCGTTGCCAATTTTTGGAGAAATTCCATTTACAGGCAAAATAAGACCCATTAGAAAATTAAGAATTTTTAAAATAAAACCGTAATTATCTACTTATAACTACTTAACCCGCTCCATATATTCCCCGGTCTGCGTGTTTACCTTTATTTTTTCGCCAATTTCTACAAACAAAGGAATATTTATTGTTGCTCCCGTTTCTATGGTCGCGGGTTTCAAAGTTCGGGTAGCGGTGTCGCCTCTCATTCCTGGTTCTGTATAGGTTACCTCAACCTCAACCGTATTTGGAAGTTCTGCCAAAAGAGCAATCTGGTCATCAAAGCTGATTTTTATATTCATTCCTTCTTTTAGAAATGACTTCTGAGATCCAAATAAAACGCCATCAATCGGAATTTGATCAAAAGTTTCAGTATCCATACATACATACGCATTTCCTTCGGGATATAGATATTGCATTTCCTTTACTTCCACTCTCACAGGATAAATCTCCTCTCCTGCCCGAAACCTGTTTTCCAGCAGTTTTCCAGATTTAATATTTCGCATTTTTACCTGGTAAAATGCACGTAGGTTGCCTGGCGTTCGGTGTTCATATTCTAAAACCTGAACCAGATCATTGTTGTATCTCAAAAATTGACCTCTTGACAGGTCTGCAGTAGTTGCCATGAATATTGGTATAAATCTTGGACAAAAGTAGGTTTAATAAGGGTATATTCAAGTATCAATTTAAGCAATTGAATGTAGATTTTTTCATTTGTCCAATTCCCTGAAAGTCAATTACAAACCCAGGAAATGAAACTTTCACATATTTTATCTTCTTTGCTTAAAATAGATAAAACCAAATAAAAATGCATAAAAAAAGAGCTCCATTTCTGAAGCTCTTTTTTTATAAATTATTTACGATCGGCTATAAAAACTTAACCCTGTTGTCTTTAATATTAAAGACTTCTTTCATGGCTTCATTGATATAATACTGGCCTCTTCCCTGAGACTTTTGCTCAATCTGAGTTTTGTAAGAAGAATAATCTTTTGTTTCCAGAGCTGGCGAAAAGTTTGTCATTTTAACAATGCCTACACCATTATCACCTTTGATTGGTTTAGAGATTTTATTTAATTTTTGGCCTAAAGCTGCTCCAACTGCAACTGGATCATACCCAAAATCTCCAAAACTGGTAGCTGCAAGGTTTATTCCCATTGCTGTATTGTTAACGGCGCCCTGGCCAAAAGCAGTAGCAATTTCCTGAACAGTTTTGCCCTTAAGTTTTGCCATAATCAGTTCTGCCTTCTTGTTTTTTGTAACTTCTACTTTAACCTGATCTTTCACATCGTCCAGAGTTGCATTTCCTTCAATAGACTGCTTGGTTTCAACTGCTACTACATATCGGTCGTTAAACTCCTGCAATTTCAATGATCCAATTTTGGTATCGTCTGAAAAAGCCCATTGAATCAAACCTCTGGCTTCTGGAATATCGTTTAAATAAGTTGCATTTTTCTGAAGATTTGCTGCAGTTAATTTTCTCAAATTCACATTTTTCTTTACAGCTGTGTCAAATTCAGCTTGTGTATTTAAGGTACTTCTAAATTCATTTGCCTGCCGATAAATGGCATCTTTGGTAGCATCACCCGCAGCAATATTTCTGGCAATATTGGCAACCTTATATTTTAGATTTGTTTTAGGTTCTGTCACTTTTATGATGTGATAGCCAAAATCGGTTTCTACAAGTTCTGGAAGTAAACCTTTTCCCGGATATGCAAAAACTGCTGTTTCAAAAGGTTTTACCATTTTGCCAGAACCAAACCAGCCAAGATCTCCACCCTGAGAAGCAGTTCCATCTGTTCCAAACTGACGGGCCATTTCTTCAAAACTTTCACCTTTTTTAATTCTGTTCAAAACAGCCTGGGCCCGGTTTTTTGCACCAGCTTTTGCAGTATCGTCAGCACTACTTGATTTAAAAAGTATGTGAGAGGCTTTTGCAAAATTATCGCCTTCGTTGGTTTTATCTATTAACTTATATAATGTGTATGTTGAGCCCGATAAAAATGGACCGTAAACAGCTCCTTTATTCAAAGAATCAAGATTATATGAAAGTTCTTTAGGCAAATCGCTAATGTTCATCGATTTGTACACTTCAGTAACATCAGACCTGGATTTGGCGAATGCAGTATCATTTTCAGAAGTTAAAAATTGCTCTTTTAACTCTCCCAATTCTTTTTGGAAAAAAGCTGAATCGTCTTTGCTAGGCTGGATCATAAATTGTACATAATCCAAAGCTCTGGTATCCTGAGCCTTATACTTAAACTGATTGTTAGACAAGTATGAATTTAAATCCGCATCTTCTACCTTCACCAATGAATCGGCAATAGCAGAAAACGGTACGAATACATATTCAAAATCTGATTTCGCAGTTTGACTTTCATATTCACGTTTTGCCTCTGCGGTAGTTACATAATTCGTTTTGGTTAAAAGTGCTTCATACTTGGTTCTGATTCTATCGTCAGGCAATTTCGCTTCAAAATTGTACCAGGCTGCTTTTTGTTGAGGCTGGGCTTTGTCAATATTTCTAAGGAAATTTTCAACCAATGACTTATCAAAAACCTTAGTTTCCTGGTTTACAAATGTTTGCTTAATGGCTGAATGTACATTGTTGCCTTGCACCATGTCCACTTTTTCTTCATCGGAAACAACAAGTCCTAATTTTTCTGTTTCAGGTAAAAATGATTTTTTGAAAATAATCTGCGTCCAGGCTTGTTCACGAATACTTTGCATTTCCTGCTCAGTAGGATTTTTGCCTTGCTGAACAGAAAAGTCGTATTCTAACTGGTTGATTTCTTTCTGAAGATCTTCAAGGCTAATATCTTCGCCGTTGATTTCGCCAACAGTTTGTTTGTTGCCAAAAAGGCTGGAACCTGGACCAATAAGGTCGCTTCCAACAATAAAAAGACCTAATGAAATCGCAACAATGCCTACTGCAAGGCCTGCTCGTTCTCTAATTTTAGTGATAATCGCCATTATGTGTAACTATTGTATATCTAGTCGAAAAAAGGAGTGCAAAGAAAATGTAAATGAAATAGAATAGCAAGTCAAATGTTTAATCTGATATTCAGTTTGTTATCTGAAATATTCAAAAATTAAATAAATAATTAAGCCCATTTCTGCCCATTAATTCACTCAATCAAATTTTAAAAAGTGAATGGAAACCAACGGAAATACTATAAAAAAGATACTTCTACTCATTGGCATACGCCCTTAAAGGAATAGAAATCATGTGGTTTGAACGGGTGAGCACACCATTCATTTTGGCAGGAACAAATTTCAGCTTCTTCACCAGTTCAACCATTTGCCCATCTACATTGTATCCGAACTTGCGAACCACGCTTGGATTGACCACCGTACTATCGAAATTGACCACAAAACTCAACATGACTTCCCCCTCTGCATTTGCCTTTATAGATGCGGTATCAAATTTTACGTTTTGCATAAAGTAGGTTACCAGCTCTTCATCAGTTCCTTTAAAACGAACCTCCTGAGTTTCCATTACAGCAAAATTGTCTTTTCTGGGCTCTTCTACTTTATGCGCTTCATGGGCAGCTTTTTTTACCGGCGCTTTTTTAACTGTCTTTTTAGGCGCCTGTGCATTGACATAAGCAATGGAAGCGGCAATTAGTAATAATGTGAGAAACTGTTTCATTAGATTTTAAATATTTTGAAGCTGCAAGTTTAACAATCTTTTATCGGACATGGAATAGCCCCACCTTTTGGTATTTTTTTTCCTTTGTGAACCCCTGTATTTCGGCAAGAACCAGTCATTATCACACTAAACACAAGACACATAGATATTATTCTAATAATACCAGAGGGACTAAGTGCCTTAAAATGAGATGTAAAAAAATGTAAAAACATGGTAAATTTGTAAAAAACTTAACAAATCAGCTTGCAACAGTGCTGCAAATCTGCCTTATATTTGCGGCACAATTTTTAAAAATTATAAAAACAAAAAAAGAAAGAATATGAATTTCAAATTTCAAAGCCTTGCTTATCTATTTATTGCAGGCCTAATCGGGTTTACATCTTGTAAAAAGGATGATGAAACAAAACTAGCTCCAAAGATTACCATCAATTCCAGCAGTATTTCAACTGGTACAAACCCTACTTCGGGAACTGCAAATGTTGGTGATTCAGTGAGTATTACTGTAACTTTCGAAGCCACTGAAAAGTTAAAGACTATTCAAGGTTTTTTAAATGGAACTAAAATTGACGAACAAACAAGTGGGTTTGATTCTGACACAAAGCATACTGAAACATGGGACGTTCCAATTCCAGCTGGAGCTACAGGTCCATTTGCTCTTAAATTTGTAGTTACTGACAAATCTAATGGAACAAGTGAAAAAACTTTTACAGTTAATATTGGAGATTTAAATAGTTGGTCAGCAAAACTTTTGGGTGGGCAAACTAACCGAGCTGGAAGTTATTTTGCATCTTCTAATGGATTAGTTTATCAAAGTGCTGATGCACAAGCTCAAGTAGGTATCGTTGATGTTACGTATGCAGCATTAGGTGCATCAGCAAGTCCAACAATTCTATCATGGAAATTTAGAGGAGATGCTTCAACTGGTTTAGAAGCTGCTATTCCGGCTGGTGCATTGGAAACAAAATTTGCCGCAACCACTTTAACGGCCTCCGATTTTATTGCTGCAAACAGTTCTTCTGAAGCGAAATATAAATCTGGTATAGATGGTGTAACTGCAGCTTCTGGTCAAAGTGTTGTAATCGAAGCTGGAAAAGTTTACGCATTCCTATCAGGGACCAAGAAAGGGTTGATTCATATTGCCGCAATTACTCCTGGAGTAGCTGGTTCTGTTAATATCAATGTTAAAGTTCAAAAATAAGATTCAATCTTAACTCATAAAAAAACCCCGAAATTCTCGGGGTTTTTTTATGCTCAATTCTTTCTGAATCAGCAATAAAAAAGCCTGAAAAATCAATTACAGGCTTCTCATAATGATGAAGAAGTTTACTTAATAATCCACCAACTCCGATGGCAATTGCCCCAAAGCCGCTGCCAGTTGCTCATCATTCGGAGCTACGCCATGCCATTTGTGGCTGTGCATCATAAAGTCAACGCCAAAACCCATTTCTGTTTTCATCAGAACCATTACCGGTTTGCCATTTCCAAGTAAAGATTTGGCTTGTTTAAAGGTAGTTAAAACAGATTCAAGGTTGTTACCATCTTCCAGATCCAGAACAATCCAACCAAAAGCTTCATATTTTGCTTTTAGGTTCAGCAGATTTAAGATGGCATTTACAGGCCCATCTATTTGCTGTCCGTTGTAGTCAATAGTAGCAATCAGATTGTCAACTTTGTTGTGAGGTGCATACATGGCCGCTTCCCAAACCTGACCCTCTTGCTGCTCACCATCTCCCATCAACACATAAATGGTTGATTTGTCGCCGTTAAGCTTTTTGGTTTGAGCCGCTCCTATTGCCACAGAAAGTCCCTGACCCAAAGAGCCGGAAGCGATGCGTATGCCCGGTAGGTGTTCATGTGTAGCCGGATGCCCTTGAAGACGAGAATTCAATTTTCGAAAAGTACCTAGCTCTTCAAGTGGAAAATATCCAAACCTTGCCAGCGTGCTATACCACAAAGGTGAAATGTGCCCATTACTCAAAAAACACAAGTCTTCACCAATTCCATCCATTTGAAAATCAGGATTGTGGTTCATTTCCTGCCCATAAAGAGCTATGAAATATTCTACACAACCCAGAGAGCCACCCGGATGACCAGATTGGCAGGCGTGCACCATTCTAAGAATATCTCTCCGAATCTGAGGCGCAAGGTTTTGAAGTTCTGAAATGCTTTTTGCTGGCATGTTTATTTCTATTAAAATGCAAAAGAAATGAATTTTGGGCTTTAAAATGACATGTTACACTGGAATGGAATATAAAATGGGATTTTTATTTCTAGAAGAATTACAAATTGCACATATTTTATAAATCGCTTGAAGATCTCATAACTAATTCTATTCTTGAATTTATATCGAAAATGCTATGCAACAATTGATAAGACTAAATGATATAAAATCGCTTTACCCTGACGAATGGGTTTTAATAGGAAATCCTATTATGGATGAAAGTAAAATTGAAGTCCTTTCTGGAATTCCATTATTTCATAGCAAGGATAAAAAAGAG
>Ga0105045_10000844_pt1 | contig 23824 bp, 20 predicted proteins | sample MAT02_FD_78089 | JGI IMG/M metagenome (GOLD analysis project Ga0105045, IMG submission 78089) | Freshwater microbial communities from Lake Fryxell liftoff mats and glacier meltwater in Antarctica - MAT-02 (megahit assembly) | ecosystem: Environmental > Aquatic > Freshwater > Ice > Liftoff... | reverse complement strand
GGGAACGACCGCTTTTCAGCAAGGCATCGATATGTTCAAGCCCATTGTCCAATCCGCGCAGGGCCATGTCTGGCTGATCACACCTGATGCCAGCCGTGCGAGCCAGATTGCCGCCGGTCGTCGCTGGGTGCGGATGAATTTGCAGGCGCAGGCGCTGGGCGTTGCCATCCATCCGCTTAGCCAGGCCTTGCAAGATGTGAAGGCGCTTGCTGGCCCATGCGGACGCGCTGGCCGCCCTGCGCGCGCACCTGGACACGCAGCGCAACGTGCGCGACGGGCTTGCCTGAACAATGTCGCTGGCGCATCACGCGCCGTGCGAATAGTTTATCTGTTTGGCGGTTGGGCGTCTCTCTTGCTGGGTGGCGTCGGCATTTTGGTGCCGCTGCTGCCGACGGTACCTCTGGTCATCCTTGCTGCCTTTTGCTTCGCGCGCTCGTCGCCGCGGCTGGAGGCGTGGTTGGTCGAACATCCGCACATGGGCCAACATATCCGGGCATGGCGGGACAGGGGCGCGATCAGCCGCAGGGGCAAGCGTGCCGCGCTCGCGGCTTTTCTGGCGGGCATTATCGTCAGCCTGATATTCGCGCCTTGGCCTTGGCCGCTCGCGCCGATCGTGGCGGCGACAATTTGCCTGCCATGGCTGTGGTCACGGCCGGATGGCTAGGGTCTGCTGCGAATCGCTGGACCGCAGATAAACGCTCGCTTAAAGAGCTGGGATACTATGCATGCTTACGCAAACCCAACCCGATTTTTGCGCTTTGCCCGCCCGCTAACGCTGTGGTTTGCTGGCCTCGGGCTGGCGTCGCTGCTGGCGGGGTCATGGGCTGGACTGACGCAGACACCCGCCGACTATTTGCAGGGTGAAACCGTCCGCATTCTTTATGTCCATGTTCCCGCCGCATGGCTGGGGATGGGTGGCTGGACGGCGCTGGCGATTGCCGGTCTGGTGCAGCTGGTCTGGCGTCATCCGCTGGCGGGCATCGCAGCGCGCGCGATTGCGGTGCCGGGAATGCTGTTTACCGCGCTGTGCCTGATTACCGGATCCATCTGGGGAAAGCCAACCTGGGGCACCTGGTGGGAGTGGGACGGGCGGATGACGTCGATGCTGGTTCTGTTGTTTCTTTACGCGGGCTTCATCGCGCTTGCGAATAGCGGCGCAGGCGAGGGACGTGACGGCGGGTCGATTTCCCGCGGCGCGGCCATTTATGCGCTGGTCGGGGCGATCAACATCCCGATCATCAACCGCAGCGTCGTGTGGTGGAACAGCCTGCATCAGGGACCAAGCATCACGCTGCGCGGATCTAGCATCGATGGCGCAATCCTGTGGCCCTTGGGCTTTACCGTGGTCGGTTTTTCACTGTTGTTCGGCGCGATTGTGCTTATGCGGATGCGCACGCAAATTGCCGAGAACCGCGTGCGTGCACGGCTGCGGCGGTTAGCCGACGACGAGATGGTGACTGCATGACCGAACAATGGGATTTTGTTGTTGTGGCCTATGCGCTGACGGGGCTGCTTACGGCGGCCGTCCTTGGCGAGAGCTGGCGCGCGATGCGGCGGGCCGAAGGGCGCGCCGATATGCTAAGGCAGGAAAGATCATGAAGGCCAAACATCAACGCCTGATCCTTGCCTTGCTTGCGGCAGGGGCGGTAGCGGGGGCTGGTTTTCTGGCCGCCGGAGCACTGCGCGATGAGGCCGCCTATTTTCGAACGCCTAAGGAAGTGCGCGCTGGAAACGCTACGGTGGGCGAAGCCATGCGGTTGGGCGGCATGGTGCAAAGCGGGAGCATAAAGCGGCTGCCCGACGGCGTATCGATCCGCTTCGTGGCCACCGATGGCAAAGCCAGCATGCCCGTCGAATTTACTGGCATAGTTCCCGATCTTTTTAAGGAGGAATCGGGCATGGTCGCCGATGGCACACTGCGCGCCGACGGTGTATTCGAGGCTGAACGCATCCTCGCCAAACATGACGAACGCTATATGCCGCCCCAGATGGGGGATATTCCCAAGGATGCAGGCAAGAGCATCGCGGAACCGGCGACATGATTGCTGAGATTGGTCACGCCCTGTTGTGGCTCGCTGCGGCGCTTGCTTGCCTGTCATTGATCGCCGGGACGTTGCATCTGCGCTCTCCCAAACCTGAGCTTGCGGCGTTGGTGCGCCCGGCCAGCGTGGCGCAGGGGCTGTTGACGTTGCTGTCGTTCGCGCTGCTCATGGCGTTGTTCATCCGTTCTGACATGTCGGTCGAACTGGTCGCGCGTAACAGCCACAGCTTGAAACCGATGATCTTCAAAATCGCTGGAACCTGGGGCAATCATGAAGGCTCGATGCTGTTGTGGTTGATGATCCTCGGCATTTCCGGAAGCCTCGTCGCACTGTTTGAAAAGCGGCTACGCGAGGATACACTGATCGCGACACTGGTCGCTCAGGCAGCGCTTAGCATCGGATTTTTTGCCTTTCTGCTATTCACGTCCAACCCCTTCAACCGCTTGCCCGTGGTGCCGCCAGATGGCGCCGGGCTTAATCCGCTGCTGCAGGACATTGGTTTGGCGTTCCACCCGCCGACACTTTATATCGGTTACGTCGGTCTTTCGGTCGCGTTCAGCTTTGCGGTCGGCGCGTTGATCACGCGGGAGATTGGCCCGAACTTTGCCCGTGCGATGCGGCCATGGGTGCTGGGCAGCTGGATTTTCCTGACGCTGGGTATCACGGCGGGCAGCTATTGGGCCTATTATGAACTTGGCTGGGGCGGCTGGTGGTTCTGGGATCCGGTCGAGAATGTCAGTCTGATTCCGTGGTTAGCGGGCGCGGCGCTGCTCCATTCGGTCAGCGTAACGGCGACGCGGGATGCGCTGCGGGCGTGGACGGTTATGCTCGCCGTTATTGCCTTTTCGATGTCGATGCTTGGCACTTTCATCGTCCGGTCTGGGCTGCTGACCAGCGTGCACAGCTTTGCCGTGGACCCAGAGCGCGGAACCTTTTTGCTTGTGCTGATGGCGGTATACATCGGCGGTGCGCTGACGCTGTTCGCGTTGCGGGCCGGAGCATTGGGCGAGGGCAAAAAATTTGCTCTGCTCAGCCGTGAAGGGGCGTTGGTGGCGAATAATTTGTTGCTGACGGTCATCCTTGCAGTCGTTCTGCTGGGCACGCTCTATCCCATTGTGGCCGAGGCGATGGGGGAGAAGATATCGATCGGTGCGCCCTATTATGACGCAGCGGCAGGGCCCATCGCGCTGATCCTGTTCATGCTGATGGTCACCGGTCCGCTGCTAAAATGGCGGCGTGATGATGGCATGGTGCTGAAAACACGATTGCCGATCATGATTGCGGCGGCGATGCTGGTGCTGGCGGGGTTGCTCGCCTTTGGCGGCCCTATCGGTATCTTGCCGCTGCTGGGCATGATGGTCGCGGCATTTGTGGCGATGGGGAGCCTTGCGCCGTTGTGGCAGCGCAACCTGCGGCGCACTCCGCTGACCGTATGGGGCATGGTCATTGCCCATTTGGGCATTGCGGTCGGTCTTGCCGGCATGGCCGCCGAAAGCGCCTTCCTTAAGGAAAAACTGGTCGCTGCGGCACCTGGCGACACCATTGATGTTGGCCCCTATCGCGTTCAGTTTCGCGGGGTAAAGCCCGTTGCCGGACCCAATTGGACCGCCATTGACGCCGAACTTGTTGTGCTGCGGCCCAAGGGCATTGATCAGGTGCTGCGACCACAGGCGCGCGATTATCCCGGCCTGATGGGGGCGGCCCCGGTTGAAACCAAAGAGGCCGATTTCATTACCCTGCCGGGCGGGCACTTGTTTGCCAACGTCGGTCAGTCAATCAGCGAGGGTGGTGTGACGCGCTATCAGATTGCGGTGAAATGGAAGCCGCTGGTGTGGTGGATTTGGCTGGGCGGAATTATGATCGCTATTGGGGGCACACTGGCGATGCTGGGCCGGGCGCGGCTGTTCGAAATGTGGCGCCGCCGCCGTCGGGCCAAAGCACAGGAGCGGTTTGCTTGAAAAACCGCTGGATCCTGTTCGCGCCGCTCGTCATCGTATCGCTCTTGTTCGGCATGTTCGTCTATCGGCTGTCGGCGCCAGAAGACCGGACGATCGAATCGCGCTGGATTAACCAACCGATGCCGCTGTTCGATCTGCCGCCCGCAACCGCCGGCGTGGCGGGCCTCAAAAGCAGCGATCTTGCGGATGGGCGTCCGCGTCTGGTCAATATTTTTGCGAGCTGGTGCATTCCCTGCAAAGTCGAAGCACCCCAGCTTGACGCGTTGGCCAAGGCGGGCGTGCCGATTGACGGCATCGCCATCCGCGATCGGCCTGAAGATGTAGCGCTGTTCCTTGCCGAAACCGGTAATCCGTTCCAGCGGATCGGCTCCGACATGCAGAGCAGTGTGCAGATTGCGCTGGGCTCTTCGGGCGTGCCAGAAACCTTTGTCATCGATGGCAAAGGCGTCATTCGCGAACAGATTCAGGGTATCATCACGCCCGAGATGGTGCCGGATATCCAGCGTAAGCTTGAGGCATTGAAGTGATCCGTGTGGCAATGATCCTGATGGCGGCCATAGTTGCTCTGCCGTCGTTGGCACAGGATCGCCTTCCGCCTGCGCCGCTGGCCTATAAGCAGCTCGCCGATCCGGCGCTGGAGGCCAAAGCGAAAACGCTCATGGACGAACTGCGCTGTCTTGTGTGTCAGGGCCAGTCGATTGCCGACAGCGATGCCCCGCTGGCGGGCGACATGCGGCATGAGGTGCGGAGCAAGATTGCTGCTGGCGAAAGCCCTGATGCCATTCGTGACTGGCTAATTGCGCGCTATGGCAATTGGGTGACCTATAATCCGCCCCTGGATGCCGCGACTGCCTTGTTGTGGATTGGGCCATTGCTGTTTCTTTTTGCCGGACTTTGGCTTGCGCGTGGCCGCTTTACGGCGGCGCGCCGCGATGAAAAGGACGGCGCATGATTTGGCTGTGGCTGCTGGCAGCGGCGCTGATCACGTTGGGGTTGATGTTTTGGTTTGGCCGCATTCCAGCTGCATCGCGGACATTCCTTGCCGCCACCCTGATGCTTGGTCTGGCGGGCTATGCGCTGTACGGCAGTCCAACGCAGCCCGGGAAGCTGGCCGCCGCCAAAACCAAGGACCAAGGCTTTGGTGAAGCAATCCCAAGCAACCAAGGCGAAATGCGTGAACGTTTTGGCGAGGCAGGACAGTGGCTGGGCATGGCCGATGCGATGGCGCGGCGCGGACGGCATGATCTTGCGATCAATGCCATTCAGGGCGGGCTAAAGCAGTATCCGAACAACGTCGATTTGTGGGTAGCGCTGGGCAATGCGATGGTTGCGCATAGCGAAGACCAAATGACACCAGCCGCCGCGCTGGCGTTTGACGAAGCAGCCAAGCGTGCACCCGATCACCCTGCACCTCCCTTTTTTGCTGGGCTGGCCCTTGCGCGCGGTGGCGATTTAGAGGGGGCAGAGGCGGCGTGGGCCGGATTGCTGGCCAGATCGCCCGTCGGTGCCCCATGGCGCGACGATCTCGAATCCCGGCTGGTGCAGCTTCGCGCCATGCGCCCACAGGCCGCGGGCACCGGTTTGCCAGCAGCACAATAGCCGTGCGGCGTTTCGCACTATCACCCATTTTTTTGCTTGGTTTAGGGAACTAGGATGACCAGCGAGTCGCAATCTGCGCCTACCGGATCCAGCGCATCAGCAGATGGCCAGGATCATCACCGCGACGGCTTTGCCAAACTCGCGGTCGGGTCGGTTGGCGTGGTTTTTGGCGACATCGGCACCAGCCCGCTTTATGCTTTTCGCGAAACTTTTTCCGGCCACCATCCGATTGAGCCCGACACGCTCCACATCGTCGGTGTGCTCAGCCTGGTCTTTTGGTCGATGATGCTAGTGGTGACGTTCAAATATATCCTCACCATCATGAAGGCCGACAACAAGGGCGAGGGTGGTAGCCTGGCGCTGCTGGCGCTGATCAACCGCAAGTCCGAAGGGGCGCGATGGTCGTGGCCAATCATCCTGCTCGGGGTCTTTGCAACCGCGCTGTTTTATGGTGATTCGATGATCACGCCAGCGATGTCGGTGCTGTCAGCGACCGAGGGACTGAGTTATGTTAATGAAGGCTTCCGCGCGTATATCATCCCCATCGCATTAGCCATATTGATCGCATTGTTCGCTATCCAGTCGCGCGGTACTGCCAAGGTCGGGGCGCTTTTTGGACCGATCATGATCGCCTATTTCATCATGCTTGCGGTGCTTGGTGTCATGCACATCAGCGACAATCCAGCGATCATAATCGAGACGGTAAACCCCGTAAATGCGCTGCGCTTTTTCTATCTGGATGGTTGGACAGCCTTTGTCGCGATGGGCGCGGTGGTCCTTGCAGTGACCGGTGCGGAAGCACTGTACGCCGACATGGGCCACTTCGGCCGCGCGCCAATTGGGACCAGCTGGATCAGTTTCGTTCTGCCCTGCCTGATGCTCAACTATATGGGGCAGGGCGCTATGGTGCTAGGCGCGGGCGAGGTTGAAGCGGCGCGGCTGATCAAAGACCCATTCTTTCTGATGATGCCCGATGCGTGGCGGATTCCGGTGGTGGTGCTCGCAATTTTGGCGACAGTCATTGCTAGCCAAGCAGTGATTTCCGGAGCTTTCTCGCTAACGCAGCAGGCGATACAGCTGGGTTTTATCCCGCGCATGCGGGTGGAACACACCAGCGCATCCGCCGCAGGGCAAATATATATTCCGTTCGTCAACTGGTTCCTGATGATCATGGTCATCGTGCTGGTGCTGTTCTTTGGTTCATCGAGCAATCTTGCTGCGGCCTATGGCATTGCCGTCACGGGGGCGATGTTCATCGACACGTGTCTGGTTAGCGTGGTGCTGATCACATTATGGCGCTGGCCGTTGTGGAAAGCGCTGCCGGTGCTCGCGGTCTTTTTCATTGTCGACATCGCCTATTTCGGCGCGAACCTTTTGAAGGTGCCTGATGGCGGCTGGGTGCCACTGGTGATCGGCTTGATCATCTTTACGCTGCTCACCACATGGTCGCGCGGGCGCAAGCTGATGCATCAGGAAATGGCCGAGGGGGTGATGCCGATCCCCATTTTCATTGGCTCGGCTGCCAAAAGCGCGACGCGGGTTTCCGGCACAGCGGTGTTCATGACGTCCTCAGCCGATGGGGTGCCACACGCGCTGCTCCACAATCTGAAGCACAACAAGGTGCTGCATGAGCGTGTGATACTGCTCACGATCAAGGTCGCTGATGTCCCCTATGTCCAAGGCGTGAAGTGCCAGCAGCTTGAGAATTTGGGGGATGGTTTTCATCGGCTGATCCTCAACTATGGCTTTATGCAGCCGATTGACGTGCCAGAGGCGTTGGCGCGGGTGGAAGGATGCGGTGCCCAGTTCAAGATGATTGAAACGAGCTTCTTTCTGTCGCGCCAGACGTTGATAGCAAGTTCCAAACCCGGCATGTCGATTTGGCGCGAAAGATTATTCGCCTGGATGCTGCGCAATTCGGAAAGCGCGATGGAGTATTTCCGCCTGCCCACGAACCGCGTAGTCGAGCTTGGCAGTCAAGTTGCTATCTAGCCATTACAGGAACTAACTCCACTTTGGCGGCAAGGTGGTGATTCCGTTTGAAACATGACATCTAGCTTGCGATGACCAGCATGGACAGACGCAGGGCAGAGCGCGCGCCCTGTGTCAGGAAACGGGGATCACGCAATGGCAGGGGAGCCTTTCGAGACATATGTGCTGCTGGGTGGTGGCAATCCTGCAGTGTTTGCGCCCGGTGCGCTTGAACCTGCATTGCGCCATATTGGTATTGCACCCGTTGGCGGTGAATCGCAGCGCGACAAGGACAGCTTGTTCGCAAGTGAAATCTGGCGAATAAAATTCGGCCAACAACAAGCATTGGCTGGTCCGGCCGCCGACTCGTTGATTGATGAATCGCTTTGTCATCCGGAAACATTGTGGGCTGGCAACACGGCCGTGACGACGGGCATTGCCCACGCAACAACGCTGCTTTGTCAACCGGTCTGGGATGCGGCAATCGATCGTGTGACCGCAAGCCGCGAGTTGTTCAAGCTGTCTGTTCTGCTGATCGACGCCATGGGTGCCCAGCGGTTTTACTGGTCGCCGGCGCGCCTGTGGTCCGATGCCACCGCTTTCCGACAAGCGGTTGCGGAAATGCTCGACAGTGGCATGCCGCCGCTGCTTCACCTTTTGGCATTTCAGGATATGGCGGGCGGCGGGATGGTGACGCGCGGTCTGGCGTTTTTTTCAAAGCAGGAGTTGCACCTTGCAGCCGGCGCTGGTCTTGATCGCAAAGACGCGGTGCGGCGATTGGCACGGCTTGCGCTTGATATCATGGTGCATGGCCCGATCCATGCCCCGCGCAGCTTCCCCGGCTTGATCGCCGGGGAAAATATGCGGGTTGGTCCGGCGACCGGTGCCGAAGGTGCCAGCATATTGATTGTCACGATCACCCGCGAATGACCGTGCGGGGCTGGCAGAATGCGTCAACCTGTCGAACGGGGTTTCAGCGTCATCACCTGATCCCGGTTGCGCTGGCGAACCGCGCCCAGTTTTCCGGCATGTTCGGTGCGCTTGCAACGGAGGGATTGCGGCTGGGGCGGTTTATCGAAAACGGGTTGCACTTGCCAGCGCACGAGGGTGCCGCATCTGCGCTTGGCCATGCCCTTCATCGCGGCCCGCATCCGGCTTATACCGACGTGGTGGCGGCGCGGATCGAAGCCATTCGCGTCACCTCCTCGCTCGATCATTGCCGTGGGCAGTGGGAGGCAATCGCCCGCATCCATACGCTCCAGCGGGCCCTACGCCGTGCATTGACTGACCGTCACAGCCATTTTCTGTGGCTGAACCGGCGCGACCCGATGCGGATATTCGCTGACCGCAGCTACCTTGATGACGCGATCAACGCGTTGTTTGATCCGGATTAGAAATGCCGCATATTGGCCTGCATCTGCGTCCATGCTGCGTTATATTCGGTTTCCAGCTGCGCCACGAATTCGGCGACCGTGCCAACTTGTTTGACCGCGCCAATGCCCTGGCCGGAACCCCAGATGTCCTTCCACGCCTTGACATCAGTGTTGCCGCCGGACCCGAAGTCCATAGTCTTGAGGTCGCCCTTGGGCAGATTTTCTGGGTCTAGTCCCGCTGCTTCAATCGAACCGCGCAGATAATTGCCGCTGACGCCGGTAAACAGGTCGGAATATACGATGTCCGCAGCGCGGCCCGTGACAATGCCATCCTTATAGCCATCGACGGCGTTGGCCTCGGTCGTGGCGATAAACGCGCTGCCGATATAGGCCAGATCCGCCCCGCAAGCCTGTGCAGCGAGGACCGAGCGGCCATGGCCGATTGCACCCGACAAAGCGATGGGGCCGTCGAACCATTCGCGGATTTCCTGAACCAGCGCAAAGGGGGACTGGGTGCCGGCATGGCCGCCAGCACCAGCAGCAACGGGGATCAGCCCATCGGCACCCTTTTCCACGGCCTTGCGGGCAAAACGGTCGTTGATGATGTCGTGCAGCGTGATGCCGCCCCAGCCGTGCACGGCCTGGTTGAGTTCAACTTGCGCGCCCAAGGAGGTGATGGTGATCGGCACCTTCCATTTTTCACACGTCGCGATGTCGGCCATCAGGCGGTCGTTGGAGCGGTGGACAATCTGATTGACGGCATAGGGCGCGGACAGGCGGTCGGGATTGTCACGGTCCCACGCGGCCAGTTCTTCGGTGATCCGGTGGAGCCATTCGTCGAGCATTGTCTGGGGCCGCGCGTTGAGCGCAGGAAAACTGCCGACGATCCCGGCCTTGCACTGGGCAATAACAAGTTCAGGGCCGGATACGATGAACAGGGGTGAACCGATGACGGGAAGGCGCAGGCGGTCGAAAACGGCGGGCAGGGCCATGACAGGAAAGCTCCGGTTGGATTGATTGTAGCAACCTCACCTTAACGTAAAGGGAAGGTGACGCAAGCACCCTGCTGGCATAACCTTAGTTTGAAAGTCAAGTTTGGGGACAAAGGGGACGTTTGGCGGTGGACAGTCCAGTGTCAGCAATGGGGTGAGAAGGGCCCGGCTGCCTTCGGGCGTCGCCATAAGAAAGCGGACCTTGGGTATGAGTAACCTCAAGGACTCCTTCGAGCCAAAAGCCGACGGTCTCGCTTCGAGCAATTGTCGCGACATGTTCCGGCCATTATGATACGAAAATCTAGAATTGACGGGCTAACAATGCACGGCGCACTTCACACGCGGAGCGGGACTGCCATGCATTCTGTGTCGTCTTTTCGGTGGGCCGACGAACAAGTGGGCCTGACAGATACGGCGTACCGAGGCGAAAAGGCCGCACGATGAAGCATTGGCTTGCATTCCTTTTTGCCGCAGCCACTTTACCCATCCCTTTTGTCGCCCAAGGTGCGCCGGTCGGTCGCGAACGCGTAGCCGAACAGGCGCGGCTGATTGTCGAAGACGCCGCCACCAACGCCGACTTCAACGGTGCCGTTGTGCTTATGCGCGACGGCCAGGTCCTGTTCGAGCAAGCAGTGGGCCTCGCGCAACGCAATCCCGACCGCCCTTTCAGCGTGGACACACCCAGCGACGGCGGCTCGCTGGCCAAGACGCTTACCAACGCAGCGATTTGGGAACTGGTAGCCGAAGGCCGACTGGCGTTGTCCGACAGCGTAACGCGCTTCGTTCCCGATTACCCCTATGCCAACCAGACCGTGCGCCAGTTGGTCACGCACCGAAACGGCCTGCCAAACTATGCCGCCTTCGATGCCGACTTCGCGCCTGGCCAAGTGCGCGAAACCGTTGACTTGCTGCGCGCCACGCCCAAGCGTCAGCCGCAACCGGTGTTCGCACCTGGCTTGCAGGTCGAGTACTCGGACCTCGGTTTCGATACTGCGGCTTTAGTGGTCGAACGCGTCACCGGCCGTCCCATCGAAGCCTGGTGGCGCGAGCGCTACTTTGCGCCTCTGGCGCTTCAGGACATATTTGCTCGCCCAGCGCGCTTTGCCGACTGGCCGGTGTCACGCACAGTAGGCTACCAACGCACTAGCAGCGGCTTTGTGACGTTCGACGCTTACGATGGCGAAGCCCAGATCGGCGGTTCCAACGTACACGCCAGCGCGCACGACTGGGCGCGCTGGGGCGACGCCTTTGCCCGCGGGCGCGTGATGGCGCCAGAGCGGCTCGAATCCGGGCTGGCAACACCGATGCTCGATAGCGGCCTTGGTCACAGCCTGAACTTCCTCAGTTGGTATTGTGACGCGTCGCGTCAGCGCTGCCATTACACGGGCCAATACAACGGCTTCTTTTCACAGGTGTATTGGGATCGCTCTCGCCGCGAGGTAGTGGCCTATGTTAGCAACACTAGCCTAGCACATTGGCGCAGATCAACGCTTACCCGCGATCTAGTGGCAACACTCGCCGGTCGACCGACGGTGGCCGAACCAGCGCCGGTGCTCAACCCGATTGCAAAGACCGATCGCAGTCGCATTGCCGGCCTCTATATCAGCCCGACCCTTGGCCGCCTGCTGGTCGATGTGGACGCTGATGGCCGAACTTTCCTGCGTGTCAATGCCGGCGAGCGTGTGTCGCTTTTCGCTCTTCCAGACGGCGTTTTCTACGCTCCCATGCTCGAACTTTGGTTGGGCTTTACCGGTCGAGCCGACGACCCGACGCTGCACCTGCGGTCCGTTTTCCTCATGGCCGAGGCGCGGCGAGAGCGTCGTGCGCCTGTCCCCGGTGCCGCAAACTTTTAACTTCGCGTCCGGTATCGGGCGGAGCGTCTGACGATCCAAAAGTCCGCTTTTGGGTCGCTGGCAGCCATTCATGCACAATGAGACGAATGTCACAAAAGCCCCCCAAGCGCACATTCAAACGGAGACGCCACGGTCCTGCGGTACAAGTTTCCATTGCGCCATTAAGTGAAATATCAGCATGCATGTTTAGACACGGGTAAGGTTCGCCATGGTAAACGCTGTCCTAACAGGCTGGCTTGCGCTGGCTGGTCGTGGGAAGAAATGGTGGCTGTGCGCGGATTGCTGAGATCGCTGACAACCGGGGGGGCGGCAACGCTGGAGCCGAGCGCGAGCGTGTCCGGCCATGCCGTGGTGCGTGCCGGGGATGATGCCCGGCGGCTGGCGCTGCTTGACGATTTCGAAGAGGCCGGAATTGGCTGGATCTGGGCAAGCGATGCCGAGGGGCGGTTGATCTATTTGTCGGCCAATGCCGCCGAAAAATTAGGTCAGCCGCTGGATGCGCTGCTCGCCCAGCCGCTGATCAGCCTGTTTGAAAGCGATAACCAGCACCCCGATGGCCAGAGCGGTCGCCCGCTGAATTTTCAGCTCGCCGCGCGCAACCGTATTGTCGATCAGGTTGTCCGCTTTGCGCCCGGCACTGAGCGCACCGCCGTGCGCCAGACCTGGTGGCTGCTGACCGGTCTGCCCAAACTGGATGCCAGCGGCAATTTTCTGGGATATCGTGGCAGCGCGCGCGATGTGACGACCGAATATGAGCGCAAGTTGGAGGATAGCCGGCTTGCCGAATATGATTCGCTGACCGGCCTGGCCAACCGCCACCGGATGAACCGCAAGCTCGACAGCCTGCTTGCCTCGTTCAAGGCGGCGCGGCGCAGTTGCGCGGTGATGATGCTGGACCTTGACCGGTTCAAGGCGGTCAACGACACCATGGGCCATCCCGCAGGCGACGCGCTGCTGAAACAAGTGGCACAGCGGCTGACCAGTATTGTTGGCAAGCGCGGCGAGATTGGGCGGCTGGGCGGTGACGAATTTCAGATCATCCTGCCCGACATTGACGATCGCGGCGCGCTAGGCGAACTGGCGGGAAAGATCGTCCAGCTGATATCGCAGCCCTATCCCATCGATGGGAAACAAGCGTTGATCGGCACATCGGTCGGTGCGGCAATTGCGCCGTTCGATGGCGATACGCGCGAGGATTTGATCCGCAATTCGGACCTTGCGCTGTATGCCGCAAAAAACGGTGGGCGCGGGCAATATCGGTTTTATTCGAGTGATTTGAAGGACCGGGCCGAGGATCGAGCGCAATTGCTCGACGACCTGCGCACCGCGCTTGATAAGGGCGAGCTTGACCTGTTTTATCAGCCAGTGGTGCGGATCGACGATGATCTGGTGGTCGGGTGCGAGGCGTTGATGCGGTGGGAGCATCCCGAACGCGGATCGGTTAGTCCGGTTATTTTCATTCCGATTGCCGAGGAAACCAATCTGATTGGCCCGCTGGGCGAATGGGCGCTGCACCGCGCCTGTGCCGATGCAGTGGGCTGGCCCGAGGAGGTCCGCGTGGCCGTGAACGTATCGGCGGTGCAATTTGCCAATGCTGGGTTTGTTGGCATGGTCCGTGCCGCGCTGGAGGCCAGCGGTCTGGCGCCCGACCGGCTGGAACTTGAGCTGACCGAGAGCATTTTGCTGGGCGACAGCGAGACGGTGGCCGAGAGTTTTAGCGCGCTAAAGGCGCTGGGCGTGCAGCTGGCGCTTGATGACTTTGGCACGGGATTTTCCTCGCTCAGTTATCTGCGTTCGGCCCCGTTCGACAAGATCAAGGTTGACCGCAGTTTCGTCAATGACGCGACACAAGCCGACCAGAACAGCGCCAAAATCATCGCCGCGATCATCGGCCTGGCCGACGCGCTGGGCATGGAAACCACAGTTGAGGGTGTCGAGGCGTTTGACCAGCTGGCGGTGATCCGGGCCAAGGGCGCCAAGTTCGTTCAAGGTTTCCTGTATTCGCGGCCCATGCCGATTGCGGAACTCAACGCCTGTATGGAGAGCGGCGCGCTGCGCATTGCACCCAGCGGCCCCGACAAGTTCCGCCCCGAACGGCGCAGCGTGTTTCTGCGCATCGGGGTGATACACGAGGATCACCGTTATGACGCGATCCTGCGCGACCTGTCCAAAACCGGCGCACGGATAGAGGGATTGCTCGGCGTTCCGGAAGCCACCGAACTGGTGCTGGACCTGGGCGGTGGGCAGTTGGTGGTGTGCACCGTCAGCCGGTCGAAAGACGCCGAGATTGGCGTCGAGTTCGAAACCCCGCTGATCAGCGACGGTGCCGGCGGTCTGTGTACGCGGTTCCGCATATCCCCCTATGCCCTGGCCGCCGCCGCGCACAGCAGCGCGGAACGGCCCACGCGGCCGCAATTCATGACGGTGGATATCGCGTCGCTGCGCGCGAGTTAGACCGGGATGGCTGGCTTGCCAGCCAGACGAAGCGCCCGAAAACTAAGAATCCAGATTTTACGCACGGCGCTTTACGCGCCATCAGAAACAGCTGGGTTGAGTCTGTCAAAACCCGCCTCGCAGCAAAGCGCTAATGGGCAGACCCACAGGCTGATGGAGCCGTTCGCGGCGCCCTATGCGTAGGATTTGCTGATTACCCGCTGCCGGTTCGACGCCATTGTCCGGGCGTCCAGATCATGCTTGAGTTTTTCGTCGAAAATCTCGGTCTGATGACGCCCCGCAGCCTTGGCGGCGTACAGCGCCTTGTCGGCGCAGGTGATTAAAGTTCGCAGGTCACTGATCGCGCCCGCTTGCGCGACTCCCGCTGAAAAGCTGAGCGAGGGAAGCCGTTGGCCCGCGTGAATGATCGGGGCCTGCGAGACCCGTTCGCGCAGACCATCGACAATCGCGACCGCTTCCTCACAGGTCGCGTTGGCGCAGATCATGGCGAACTCCTCGCCCCCGAAACGGGCTGCATAAACGCCCTCCCGGTCGATATCGCTCAGATGCGCGCTTAGCACCTTGAGCGCGGTGTCACCGGCATCATGCCCATGATCGTCGTTGAAGCGTTTGAAATGATCGACATCCAGCATAACCACCGTCATCGGCTTGTTCGATTTCGTGGCCCGGCGCAATTCGCTCGCCGCCATATCAAGAAACCAGCGTCGGTTCCACAGCCCGGTCAGCGCATCCTTGACTGACTTGTGGCGCAGTTCGGTTTGCAGGCGCACGATCGCGGTGGCCAGGCTTATCTGTTCCACGCAGATCTGGGCCAGTTCAAGCTTGCGTTCCAACTGCGACGCTTCGGCGTGATTAAGTTCGCGTGCCGGAATACGGCAAAAATCGAAATTTAGCATGCCGATCATGTCGCCATGCGCAATGATGGGGATGCAGGCATAGGCATTTTTGGGGTCGCTCACATGATGACAGGGCATCGATATTTCCTGCGCCCCATATGTATAGCTTTTGCCGCGCCTCAGCGCCCAGCATTCATCGGGTTTGAACTGATGATCCTTGTCTTTTTCAACACCCCAGCCGCCCGCATATTCAAGGCAGTCACGCGAGTTTGAATAAAGATACAATGTACCGTTGGCATGATGAAAGATATGTGACATCGATTCGCCGATGATAGCGACCAGTTCCTCGAGCGACTGGGCGGAGAAAAGCCAGCTCGACATCTGGCCAATCAGCTTCAGATCATTGTTTTTCAGTTTCTCGTTTTCGGATGCCATGGCGGCTTGCTCGATCAAGCCCTTATACTTGGTAACGTCCCGCTCGATCGAAAGGAAATTGGTCAGCGTGCCGTCTTTGTCGAACAGAGGGGTGATGGTCAGCTTGATCCAGTACGGGGTGCCGTCCTTGTGATAATTCACGATCTCCGTCGTAATATCGGTCTTGTGCTTGATGGCTTCGCGGATTTCAGCAACGGTCGCACGGTCGGTGGCTTCGCCTTGCAGGATCGACCCGGGCGTCCGCCCGACCATGTCTTCAAGCGTATAGCCGGACATCTCGCTGAACTGACTGTTTACCCAGAGGGTCTTGCCCGATGCATCCGCACAGACGACCGAATCCGTCGCATGGTTCACAATCTCTTTCATCAGATCCGGTGGACAAAGGTCCATGGCAACACAATCCCCATATAAAACGTGGTCTCTGATGTTTCTTATCACGGATTGATGTGTATTGGATTTGCCTGCCCCCGCGTAACGATGCGGAGGCAAACCACAGCAGCGCGTTAATCATTCCGCATCCCCCCGGTCGGTTACTGCTTTGGAATGGCCTTTTGAGGGCATTTTTAATTACAGGGATACGCCTGCAAGCTTGTCTGCTGCCGCCGCTTTTTATCCCCTGTTTGCCGCGCTTAATATCGCACGCACGCTGGCCGTGGCGACGTCGGTGTCAAGGCCGCAGCCGAAGCGGCTTTGGCCGTCGGGGGTGCGGCATTCGACATAGGCCGCAGCTTGCGCATCGCTGCCATGGCCCAGCGCGTGTTCGCTGTAATCGGTGATGTCCATGACTGGGCCGCCGGCCTCGGCCAGCGCGGCGATGACGCTGGACATCAGACCGTTGCCGCGCCCGCTGACGCTGCACACTTCGCCGTCGATTAGCAGTTTGCCGACGAACAGGCGATCGGTGCCCTGATGTCCTTCCTGCCAGCCGATCAACTGGAATCGTTTGCCCGCGGTGGCCAGATATTGCGCTTCAAATGCCTGCCAGATGTCGTCGGCGGTCAGTTCGCGGCTGTCCCGATCGGCCAGCGCCTGGACAATGTGGCTGAAGCTGGCCTGCATCCGTTTGGGGAGTTTCAGGCCCCGGTCCTGTTCCAGCACCCAGGCGACGCCGCCCTTGCCCGACTGGCTGTTGACGCGGATGACGGCTTCATAGTTGCGGCCAAGGTCGGCGGGGTCGATGGGCAGATAGGGGACTTCCCATGTTTCGTCATTCTGGCGGTCGCGGGCGGCAAAACCCTTTTTAATCGCGTCCTGATGGCTGCCCGAAAAGGCGGTGTAAACCAGCTCGCCGCCATAGGGGTGGCGCGGGTGGACGGGGAGCTGGTTGCAATATTCCACCGTTTTGATGACGGCGTCGATGTCAGAAAAATCAAGGCCTGGATCGAGCCCCTGCGTGTACATATTGAGCGCGATAGTGACGAGGCAGGTGTTGCCGGTACGCTCGCCATTGCCGAACAGGCAGCCCTCGACGCGGTCGGCGCCGGCAAGCAGGCCAAGTTCGGCCGCCGCAACGCCAGTGCCGCGATCATTGTGGGTGTGAAGCGACAATATCGCGCGGTCGCGGTTTGGCAAATGGCGACCGAAATATTCAATCTGATCGGCATAGATGTTGGGGGTCGCCGCCTCTACCGTGGCGGGCAGGTTCAGGATGACGGGTCTGGCGGTGGTGGGGGCGAGCACCTCCATCACGGCGGCGCAGACTTCGATGCTGAAATCAATCTCGGTCGTGCTGAAACATTCGGGGCTGTATTGAAACCGCCAGTCGGTTTGCGGCAGGCGCGCGGCATTGTCGGCCAGCATCCGCGCACCGTCGATGGCGATTTGTTTCGCCTGTGCACGGTCCATGCCGAAAACGATTTTGCGCCACGCCGGGGCAACGGCGTTGTACAGATGGACAGTCGCGGTTTTTGCGCCGGCAAGGCTGTCGAAACTGGTGCGGATCAGCTCGTCGCGGCTTTGCGTGAGCACTTGCACCGTAACATCATCAGGGATGCGGCCACCCCGGACAAGCCCGGAGATGAAGTCGAACTCGGTCGCACCCGCAGCGGGAAAGCCAACCTCGATTTCCTTAAGCCCGATCTTGCAGAGCAGATCGAAGAAGCGGGTCTTTTTTTCGGCATCCATCGGGTCAATCAGCGCCTGATTGCCATCGCGCATGTCGGTGGACAGCCAGCGCGGAGCGGCGGTGATGGTCCGCGCGGGCCATTGGCGGTCTGGCAGGTCAATTTGCGGGAAAGGGCGGTATTTCAGCGATGGGTCGCGGAGCATGGTCTGGTCTCTTTTGCTGGGTGGCGGGGGGTGTCCGATCGTTTGCCCTTGGCCGTGTCGCTGCGCGTCAGGCGCACAGCCGGTTCGTCACGCCCAAGGGCGTGATAGGAGCAGCAGCAGAAGGCCATCACCATGCATGGCAAACCTAGTGCGCGATTATGTCCCGGTGTGCAAGGGGGAATGGCAGATTGTTGCGCCAGCGACAGAAATTTGCATAGCCGAAAAATGGCTGTTTAAGGACCAAGTCGCGCCATTACTCCCCCGCCTCGATGAGCTGTCGTTCCGCGAACCATTGGCGCAGCGCGGCGGCTGCGCAGCCGGATTGGCCATAGCTGCCCACCGCAGAACAGCTGTCGGGGCGCGAGAGGCGGGCGACGTTCTGATAGCTTTCGACATGGCTGGCCCAGCTTTGCCCGCCAACATTGCTCTGCGGTTTTTCCCGCAACGGGGCGGGTATGCGGTAGCGTTCGGATTCGGGCAGGCGCGCGCAGACGACGATTTCATCGTCCTGTGATGGCGGGCAATCCTCTGCGCCATAGGTAACGAGGAACGACCAGCGTTGGGTGCCGTCGGGTGAGACTTCGGGTTCGGGTAGGGGGACGGTGGCCAGCGCGGGCGTGGCGGCGAGGATAAGGGCGGTGATCAGGGCAATGCGGCGCATGGGATAGGGATAGCACCCGGATATAAATGGCGGCTGAACGGCGTGCACGATCAGCCGCGACGGGGGATTAGGCGCGCGAATGGCCCAAAGCCCGCCAAGGCCGCACCGATGAAGGGCAGGGCAACGAGCCACAGCCGCACTCCAGTGATGCCCATCGGGCTGGCGATGCTGATCGCGGCGGTGGCACCAAGGCTAACGCACATCAACACAAGCGCGGTGATGGTCCGCCAGTGCGGGATCGCTGCGCTCGGTTGTTTGGATGCCGGCGGGTTTTCGTAACGCACAAACAGCAGGAGCAGCGGCAGCAGCGCGGCAATGTAAAGCGCAAACCAGATCGGGCGCGCTGCCCACCATGTCGCGCTGCCTGGTGTGACATCAAGGCCGATCCCGCCGAGCAGCCATGCCGCAACCATGACGAGGACAAAGGCGGTGAGGTGCCACAGATAGACGGTCATGATCATGCCGTTCACCAGCACGACCGCAGACCATGTCGTGATGTTATCGAGTATGCGCCGGGCGGGGCCTTGCAATGCGAGCGCGAGGCCCGTTTGCGCGATGCCAAGCGCGAGGAGGGCGATGGTCGGCGGCATGCTGTTGCTGAGCGGTTCGCCGGGAACGCCGATCATCGCCACAGGATAGGGGCCGAAGCCAACGAGCAGGCCCAGCGCGGTGAGGCCGCCGATGCCCCAGACGAGCGCCTTGGCAGGACTCGCAAAATGGCCGTCGTTCCAGGCATAGCCAAGCTGGTGCACGGCGAGCCAGATGAAGGCGAAATTGATGAAATTGATATGCGGGACGTTGAACCGGAGCGTGAGCACATCGACCGCTATGGCCGCCGCGACGAGCAGCCAGAAGGAAGCAAGACCAAGGCGCTGCCACGCGGCATAGGTGAACGGGACGAGCGCGGTGACGAGCAGATAGACGGCTAGGAACCACACCGGGATCAGCGCGAGCTGTGCCGCCATGGCGACAATGCTGCGTTCCACGCCGAGCGCCGTGCCGAACAGCGCGAACAGCGTCCAGAGCAGGAACAGCGGGAGGACGGGGCCAACCAGCCGCTGGAGCCGTGCGGTGAACCACCCGCTATAGGCTCCACCGCTGCGCAAGGTCGCGCTCCATGAGGCGGCGTTGGAAAAACCGCCGACGAGGAAAAAGATTGGCATGACCTGAAATCCCCAGGTCAGCCACTGGGTCCACGGCACTATGCCCAGCAGGTGCCCGCCCGTAACTGCGCCATCCTGCATATAGGGCGCGGCGACTAGCCAGTGGCCGATAACGACCGCAAGGATAGAGAAGGCGCGCAGGAAATCGACGTAGCGGTTGCGGTCCGGCGGGGCTTTTGCCGCCATGGTTTGCGCCTTTGCCCAGAGACCCATGGTGTCGCCTTTTACAGTTATTTGGCGTGGGATAACACCAGGCGGCGGTGAATGGATAGGGTTTTAGCGGGGGCCGGTTACCCCTTGCCCCCCATGCGCGCGCGTGAGGGAGGGGAGAGGGTCTGCTGCGCCGTCAATTCTTCGCCTTGTCCACCAGTTTGTTCTTGGCAATCCAGGGCATCATCGCGCGCAGTTCAGCGCCGACCTGTTCGATCGGGTGCGCGGCGGCGGCCTTGCGGCTGGCCTTTAATTCCGGCTGGCCGGCCTGATTGTCTAGGACGAAATCCTTGACGAAGCGGCCCGACTGGATGTCGGCGAGGACGCGTTTCATTTCGGCCTTGGTTTCCGCCGTGATGATGCGCGGGCCGGTTTTGATGTCGCCATATTCGGCGGTGTTGGAAATAGAATAGCGCATGTTGGCGATGCCGCCTTCATACAGCAAATCGACGATCAGTTTGGTTTCGTGCAGGCATTCGAAATAGGCCATTTCAGGGGCATAGCCGGCTTCGACCAGCGTTTCGAATCCGGCCTGGATCAGGTGGGTGATCCCGCCGCACAGGACCGCTTGTTCGCCGAACAGATCGGTTTCGCATTCCTCGCGGAAATTGGTTTCGATGACGCCGCTGCGCCCGCCGCCGATGGCCGAGGCATAGGACATGGCGAGCGCCTTGGCATAGCCGTTGCCGCCCAAAGCTTTGCCATCGCTGCCGCTGGCTTCCTGTGCGACCGCGATCAGGCAGGGGACGCCGCCGCCCTTTTGATATTCGCTGCGCACGGTGTGGCCGGGGCCTTTAGGCGCGATCATGATGATGTCGAGGTCGGCGCGCGCGTCGATCAGTCCGAAATGAATGTTCAGGCCGTGGGCGAACGCCAGCGCGGTCCCGGGGCGCAGGTTCGCCTCCAGATCCTGATAATAGATGCGCGCCTGATGTTCGTCGGGGGCCAGGATCATGATGACATCGGCCCAGGCGGCAGCCTCGGCATTGGTCAGCACTTTGAAACCTGCATCCTGTGCCTTCTTGGCCGTGGCGCTGCCGGGGCGAAGGGCAACGGCGATGTCGGTCACGCCACTATCACGCAGGTTTTGCGCATGGGCATGACCCTGGCTGCCATAGCCGACGATCGCGACCTTTTTGTCCTTGATCAGTTGCTGGTCGGCGTCGCGGTCGTAGTAAACTTGCATTTCGTCTTACCCTTGAACTTCCGCTGTCATCCCCGCGCTAGCGGGGACCCAGGGGGTTGTGAAACTTTGCTTGTGCCGCTCTGGGTTCCCGATTGCGCGGGGATGACAATAGCGGCTTAATTCTGCCCCGCGCCCCGCTCTATCGCGACAACCCCGGTGCGGCCCACCTCGACCAGTCCGCATTCGCGCATCAGGCTGACGAAGCTGTCGACTTTTTCAGATGTGCCGGTGATTTCGAAAATGAAACTGGTGAGCGTGGTGTCGACCACCTTGGCACGGAACACGTCGGCGAGGCGCAGCGCCTCGATCCGTTTGTCGCCGCCGCCCGCGACCTTGACCAGCGCAAGCTCGCGTTCGACGTGCGCGCCTGCGTCGGTGAGGTCGGTGACATTGTGGACAGGTACCAGCCGGTCGAGCTGCGCGATAATCTGGTCAATCATGGGCGGCGGGCCGTTGGTGACAATGGTAATGCGCGACAAGGCGTGATCGACGCTGATGTCAGCGACGGTCAGGCTTTCGATATTATAGCCGCGCGCCGAAAACAGCCCGGTAATTTTGGCGAGAATTCCGGCTTCGTTGTCGACGGTGATGGCGAGGACGTGGCGTTCGGTTTTGGCTTGGGTAATTTTCATGGGGATTATACCAGCGCCTTTGCTTCGTCGTCCATCGTGCCGCTGACTTGATCAGCTTGCAGGATCATGTCGGTGTGCGATGCGCCGCTGGGGATCATCGGGAAACAGTTGGCGAGTTTGGACACGCGGCAATCTACCATTACCGGGCCGTCATGGGCGAGCATCGCGGCGATGCCATCGTCGAGTTCGCCCAGTTTGTTGATGCGGATACCCTTCCAGCCATAGGATTCAGCCAGCTTAACAAAATCTGGCAAACTTTCGGAGTAACTGTTTGAGTACCGGCTTTCATAGGTCAGTTCCTGCCACTGGCGGACCATGCCCATATATTCATTGTTCAGGATAAAAATCTTGACCGGCAGCCGGTATTGGCTGGCGGTGCCGAGTTCCTGGATGTTCATCTGAATCGATGCCTCGCCCGCGATGTCGATGACCAGCGCGTCGGGAAAGGCGAGCTGGGCACCGATGGCGGCGGGCAGGCCATAGCCCATGGTACCGAGGCCGCCGCTGGTGAGCCATTCATTTGGGGCATCAAAGTCAAAATGCTGCGCCGCCCACATTTGATGCTGGCCAACCTCGGTAGTAATGATGGTTTTGCGCGCGCCTCGACCATCTTTGGCGCAGGCCGCCGCCAGCGCGCGGATCGAGCGTTGCGGCATGATGTCGGCGTCAGCGCGCTTGTCTTCGGGGAAGTCCAGGCAGCGGGTCGCGCGCCAGCCGTTGATACGGGACCACCATTCGCTAAGGTCGGCGGGCTGAAACGCGGCGCGCTGCCATTCGGCGATAAGCGCGGACAAGGCGCGGTCGGCGTCGGCGATGATGGCAAGGTCGATGGGCACGATTTTATTGATGCTGCCACGATCAATATCGATGTGGATCTTTTTCGCATCGGGGGCGAAGGCATCGAGGCGTCCGGTGACACGGTCATCAAAGCGCGCGCCGACGCAGATGATCAGGTCGGCCCGGTTCATCGTCCAATTGGCCTCGTAAGTGCCATGCATCCCGAGCATCCCGAGCCACGCCGGGTCGCTCGCAGGGAAAGCGCCTAGGCCCATCAAGGTCGAGGTGACGGGCGCGCCGGTGAGCGCTTGCAGCTCGCGCAGCCGTTCCGAAGCGGCCGGGCCAGCGTTGATGACGCCGCCGCCCGTGTAGAAAACCGGGCATCTGGCCGCCGCGATCATCGCTGCAGCCTTCACAATGGCGGCAGGATCGGGATCGACCTGGGGGCGATAGCTGCGGTGCTGAATCTGGTCCGGCACGCGATATTCGGCGGTGGCGACCTGAACATTCTTGGGAATGTCGATCACTACCGGGCCAGGGCGGCCATTGGTGGCGATATAAAAAGCCTCGTGAATGACCGCCCCCAGCTTGGCGGGGTCCATGACCAGATAATTATGCTTGGTACAATGGCGGGTGATGCCGACGGTGTCGCATTCCTGAAACGCATCGGTGCCGATCAGTGTCGTCGGCACCTGACCGGTGATAACGACCATCGGGATCGAATCCATCAGCGCATCGGTGATGCCGGTGATGGCATTGGTCGCACCGGGACCGGAGGTGACAAGCACGACGCCGGGCTTACCCGTGGCGCGGGCATAGCCCTCTGCCGCGTGGGTTGCGGCCTGTTCGTGGCGGACCAGGATGTGGCGGATGACCGGATGATTATAGAGCATGTCGTAAATCGGCAGCACCGCGCCGCCCGGATAACCGAACACCGTATCAACGCCGAGATCAACCAGCGCCTGAACCACCATTTCCGCGCCGCTCATTTCGCGCACGTTTTTACTCCTTGGACCCATGATCTGCGCCTTGTGCATTGCAGCAGGATGGCGCGCAATAGGTATGTGAATCTAAGCTGTCAACACACTTTTGCGTAACTTTATTGCTAAATTATCAACTCCAGCGTGATTAAATGACGTTTCGTGACGTGACCAGTCCGCCGGAAGCTGGTGGCGGAACCAGGTATATTGGCGTTTGGCATATTGGCGGGTCGCGGCCTGAGCAAGGATCAGGGCGTCGGATTGGCTGATCTCGCCCGCCTGCACCGCGCCAAGCTGGCGCACGCCGATGGCGCGCATGACGGGGAGATCGGGGTTGAGGGTGCGCGTCAGCAGCGCCGCGACCTCGTCCGCCGCGCCGTTCGCGAACATGGCGGCGAGGCGGATATCGCAGCGTTCGCGCAGCCAGTCGCGCG
>Ga0105045_10000843_pt1 | contig 23825 bp, 22 predicted proteins | sample MAT02_FD_78089 | JGI IMG/M metagenome (GOLD analysis project Ga0105045, IMG submission 78089) | Freshwater microbial communities from Lake Fryxell liftoff mats and glacier meltwater in Antarctica - MAT-02 (megahit assembly) | ecosystem: Environmental > Aquatic > Freshwater > Ice > Liftoff... | reverse complement strand
TCCCCGCCTATCCCATCCATATTGTGGGAACAATCGTGGGAACAGAAAAATAATCGCTCTGAAACCCGCAGAAAAGGCCGATACTTGGCGGATGAGGTGGGATTCGAACCCACGATAGGCTTTTGGCCTATACGCACTTTCCAGGCGCGCGCCATCGACCACTCGGCCACCCATCCGTTGCATCGTCCCTTAAGCTGGGTAAGGGCAGGCCGCAAGCGGGGCAGCGCTCAGAAATCGCTCACGCGCCCCTTCCGTTCCCAGTCATTGTAACGCGTAGGCTCCGGACCTTCCGGCCCACCAAACTCACCCTCAGCCGGGGAGGGGGGATGCTTTGGCCGCTCAAGCTTCGTCAGAGGCGGCGCAGTTCTGGGTTTACCGGCAGGCAAGGGGGGCTTTTTATCTTCGCTCATAGTCCCGATGTGGGGAGGCAGGGGGATTCGTGGAAGATGTTCAAGACCTTCATTCTGTTGGGTGGCCTCACAGGGCTGTTTGCGGTGATCGGCTACCTCCTCGGGGGATCGGCGGGGGCGATCATGGCACTCGTCATGGCAGCGGGGATGAACCTCTTCGCCTGGTGGGGCAGCGATAAGATGGTACTGCGTATGCACAACGCACAACCCGTCACGGAGGCCGAGGCGCCGCAACTCTACCGCATGACGCAAGGTCTCGCGGCACGCGCTGGTATACCCATGCCAGCCCTTTATATTATCCACGAGGACCAACCCAACGCCTTCGCCACCGGCCGCAGCCCCGAGCGAGGGGCTGTCGCTGTCAACACCGGCCTGATGCAATTGATGACTCAGGAGGAGGTCGCCGGCGTGGTTGCCCACGAACTGGCGCACATCAAGAACCGCGACACCCTGATCATGGCCGTCACCGCCACCCTTGCCGGCGCCATCGGCTTTCTCGCGCAGTTTGGCATGATGGTGGGCCGCGGGCGCGAGCAACGCCCCAACCCCATCGCCATGATCCTGATGATGATCCTGGGCCCGCTCGCCGCCATGGTGGTCCAGATGGCCATAAGCCGCGCCCGCGAATTCGAGGCCGATGCCGAAGGTGCGCGCATTTGCGGCGACCCCTCCTGGCTGGCCAATGGCCTGGCCAAGCTGGAGCGCGGAAAGATCGGTCATGTAAACCAGTCGGCCGAGGCGCATCCGGCCAGCGCGCACATGTTCATCATCAACCCACTTTCAGGCCTGCGGCTGGACCGTCTCTTTGCCACCCATCCACCCACGCAGGAGCGCATAGCCCGCCTGATGGCCATGGGCGGTGGACTGCCGCAACCCACCACCCCAGCACGCGCCACCTCGCCCTGGACCAAGCCAGCCCAGCGCAACCCTTGGGCATGACCTGCCGCGCCAATGGGCATTGTCGGTAAACATGACAGAAAAGTAACCAATGACGGGCTGTTGGTTGTCCGGACCCATGGCATTCTGACCTCAGAATTAGAAGCAGGAGGCGACATGTTCCGCACAGGTCTGGCCGCAGTTCTAAGCGCTGGTTTTCTGAGTTCCGTGGCCCTCGCGCAGACCATCCCCCCAGGTCCGCGCATCGCCATAACGGCCGTCACGCAGCCCCTTCCCACGCAGCCGCAATACATCCTGGTAGATCAGCGCCTCATCCGCGACGGCCTGCGGGAGCGCAGCGGCGGCCGCATCGAGGTCACGCTTGCCAGCCACGCCGAGCGCAACCTGAGCGGATCGGAGATCGTCCGACTGGTTCGCGCCGGCCAGGCCGAGATCGGGGCCGGCACGCTCTCCACCCTTTCTGGCGACGTGCCCATCCTGGATGGAGTGGACCTCTCCGGCCTCGCCCCCGACATCGGTCTCGCGCGCCGCATCGCCGATGCGATGACGCCCGTCGCCAATCGCGATTTGGAGCGCTTTGGCACGCGTATCCTGGCCATGTATCCTTTCCCGGCCCAGGTGGTCTTCTGCCGCGCGCCCTTCACCTCGCTGGCCGACCTGCGGGGGCGCCGCATCCGCACGTTCGGCAACAGCCTGGTGGATTTCTTCAATGCCGTGGGCGCACAACCCACCTCGATCGGCTTCCCGGAGGTCTATTCGGCGCTGGAGCGCGGCGTGGTGGATTGCGCCATCACCGGCTCGGGCTCGGGGGTTTCGGCCCGCTGGCCGGAAGTGACGACCCACATCAGCGACATGCCCGTCAGCTGGGCCGTTGCCGCCTACATCGTGAACGTGGCCTGGTGGAACCGGCTGGAACCACCCGTGCGCGCGCTGATCGAACAGACCTTCCGCGAAGTGAGCGACGCTCAATGGGCGCTAGGGGCCGCCGCCACGCGTGACGGCATTGATTGCGCCATCGGCAACCGCGAGGCTTGCCGCATCCATACCATGGCCACCCGCCCCATGACCGAGGTGAAGGCCTCCGACGCCGACCGCACCGAGACGCGCCGCATCTTCGAGCAGGTGGTGCTGCCCGGCTGGGTGCGCCGCTGCGGTGCGCGTTGTGGCGAAATCTACAACCAGACGGTGGCTCCCCTTTCGGGCGTGCGCTTCGGCGGTTGAGTTTTTTGGGGGCCGCCACGCTGCTGCGCCGCGGGGTCTCTGGCCTCGCGGCTGGCATGGCCTGGGTGGCCGGGTGGAATTATGTCGCCTGCGCGCTTTTCATCACGGGCGATATCCTGGGGCGGAACCTTTTTGGCGTCTCCTCGGCGGCAACTGTGGAAATCACGGGCTACATGCTGGCCTGCGGCATTGCCTGGGGGCTGGCGCATACGCTGGCAGCGCGCGCCCACATCCGCGTGGATGTTCTGGTGACGCGCATGCCGGTGAAATGGCGCGCCCCGCTGCACCTGTTTTCGCTTCTATTGTTGACGGCCTTCGCCGCTTTCACCGCCTGGGCCGCCTGGGAGTTGGTGGCTGAAAGCGCACTGTTCGATGCGCATGACAATTCGGCCCTGCGTGTGCCGCTGGTCATCCCACAGGGCATCTGGGCCATTGGCATCACGGCCTTCGTGGTGATGTGCATCGTGCTGCTGCTGGAATCTTTGCTGGCGCTGTTGGCCGGGCGTCCGGAGCATCTTGATGAGCTGCTCGGTTCACGCACACTTACCGATGAAACCCAAGAGGCGCTGGAAGCCATCGCCATGGCGCGCAAATGATCGCGATCGTTTTTCTGCTCGGGCTGCTGGGTGTTCTGGTCTTCGCCGCGGCCTCCGGCGCGCAGGCATTGCCGATCGCTGAAATCCTGATGCTGATCGGGGTTTTTGTCGTGTTCTTTGGCTCTGGCGTCTACATTGCTGCCGTCCTGGGTGTTCTGGCCTTCTTGACGGGGTTTTTGTTCAGCGACCGGCCCTGGTGGAATTTTGCCGGGCAGACGCTGTGGGGGCCTTCCTCCAACTTCGTCCTCGTCGCCGTCCCGCTGTTTTTGCTCATGGGCGAAATCCTGCTGCGCGCAGGGTTGAGTGACCGGCTTTATCGTGCGCTGAACGTCTGGCTGAACCGACTGCCGGGGGGCCTGCTGCACACCAACATTGTAAGCTGCGCAGTGTTCAGCGCCATCAGCGGATCGAGTGTCGCCACCGCCGCCACCATGGGCTCCGTGGCACTCCCGTATTTCCAGGGCACCGCTTACAGCCAGCGCTGGGTGCTGGGTTCGCTGGCGGCCGGCGGGGCGCTGGGCAATCTGATCCCGCCGGGCATCACCTTCATCATTTATGGACTGATCACCGAAACCTCTGTGGGCCAGCTCTACATGGCGGCGCTGCTGCCATCGCTATTGGTGACGGGAATGTTTCTTCTGCTGATCGCGGCGCATGGGCTGCGCCACCCAATGGAGAAGCCGCCGCCGCTGCCGCTTTCGGTCAAGTTGCGCTCGCTGGTCGGCCTGGTCCCCACCTTGCTGCTGATCATGCTGGTGCTGGGTTCCATCTATGGCGGTTGGGCCACGCCCACCGAAGCTGCGGCGCTGGGAGTGACAGGCGCCATGTTCTTCGCCGCTATCGAAGGCAAGCTCTCCTTTCGTATGATGCACGCCTCCGCCGAGGCCACTGCGCGCAACACGGCGTTGCTGGGCCTCATCATCTTCGGCGCCTATCTGCTGAACTACATCCTGACCACGATCAACGTGCCCCAGGCCCTGGCAGGCATGATCGCCGACCTGCCGCTGCCGCCCTGGGCCATCATGCTCTGCATCATCGGGCTGTATTTCGCGCTGGGCACCTTCATGGAAGGCTTCTCCATGATCATCACCACCGTGCCCGTGATTTTCCCCATCGTGGTGGCACTCGGCTATGACCCGATCTGGTTTGGCGTAATCGTGGTGATGCTGGTCGAGATCGCGCAGATCAGCCCGCCCGATGGAACGGTCATGTACGTGCTGCAAGGCATGCGCCCTAAACCCGGACCCATCACGGATGTCTTTGTGGGGGTCATACCCTTCCTGCTTGCCTATTTGGCGGCAGTGATTCTTCTTCTCGTTTTTCCTGAGATCGCGCTTTGGTTGCCGCGCGTTCTCGCCTGACTACTTGGAGCTGTTCCCCATGTTGAAGCGTTTTCTCCTACTTGCAGCTATCCTCTTGCCGCTGCCCGCCACAGCGCAGGGCTTCGAGCGCCCCATCCGCATCATCGTGCCCATCGCGCCAGGTGGCGGTACGGACGTCTTCGCGCGGCTTCTGGCCGAGATCGTCGGCTCCTCGCTTGGCCAGCCCATCGTGGTGGAGAATCGCCCTGGCGCTTCCTCCACCATCGGCACCCAATTCGTGGTTGATCAGCGAGCCGATGGCACGACGCTGCTCTTCACCGCCAATGCCCCGATCACCGCCGCGCCCCATGTCATGGCCACGCGCTACACGCTGGATCAACTGGACCCGATGTTCATCGTCGGCCAAACTGGCTTCACCCTTTGCGTGCGGCAGGACAGCCCGATCACCACCGCCCCCGCGCTGATCGCTGCGCTGCGCGCCGCACCTGGCCGCCTTACCTATGGCACCGATGGCATGGGCGGAAACATGCACCTGGCCGCCGAACGCGCTTTCCGCGCCCTGGGAGTCGAAGCGACCATGGTGCCCTTCCAGGGTGCAGCGCAGACCCTCACAGCCTTCTCCGGCGGGCATATTGATCTCTATGGAGGCTCGATTGCGGTGGCCATGCCTGCCATCCGTGACGGTCGCGCGCGTTGTCTGATCCTGACGCAACGCGCCCAGCACCCCGAAGTGGCGTCCGGATCGGGGCTCGACGTCTTGGGCATCCCCCAGGAGGAGACGCTGATCTGGTGGGGAATGCTGGCGCCCCGCGGAATGGCCCCTGACCGCCGCGCTGCTTTGATGACGGCGTTCGAAGCCGCCTGGCGGACCGAGCGCTTCCAGACGCAGCTTGCGCGCAGCGGCGTCACCCCCGAATGGCGTGGCTCGGCGGCTGCCGCGCAGCTCATCAATGGTGAGAGTGAGGCATTGGCGCGGGTTGTCCGGCAGATCGGCATCGAGCGAGCGCGTTGAGTTGGAAACCCGCCCGGTTCGCATCGCCGTCGATATCGGCGGCACCTTTACCGATCTGCAAATCCTGGATGCGCGCCACGGCCGGGTTGTCGCCTGGAAGACGCCGACCACGCCTGCGGACCCTTCCGAAGGACTGATGGCGGGCGTGCGCGAAGCGGCCGAGCGCTTTGCCTTCGCGCTTGCCGATGTCGGGTTGCTACTGCATGGCACCACCATCGCGACCAACGCCGTACTGGAGCGCAAGCTTGCGCGCGGCGTGCTGCTGACCACGGCGGGTTTCGAGGATGTGCTGGAGATCACCCGCCACTTCCGCCGTGACGTGTATGGCCTTGCCCCCGATCCGCTGCCCTGTCTGATTGCGCGCGACATGCGCTTTGGCGTGCCCGAACGGTTGCGCGCAAATGGCAGCGTGGAGACGCCCTTGGGCGATGTTTCGCCCGTGTTGAAGCGACTCGTTGCGGCAAAGCCGGAAACCATCGCCATCGGGCTGCTGCATGCCTACGCGAACCCCACCCATGAGATTGCGCTGCGCGATGCCGTGCGTGGGGCCTTGCCGGGCGTGCCCATCAGCCTGTCCAGCGAAATCAGCCCGGAAATCCGCGAATATGAGCGGCTTTCCACCACCGTTCTCAACGCGCTTCTGATGCCGGTGGTGCAGCGTTATCTCGCACGGCTGGAAGCGCGGCTGGGCGAGGATGGCTTCGCGCCGCGTATCTTCCTGGTGCAGTCCAATGGCGGCATGTGCAGCCTGAAGCGCGCGGCTGAGCAACCCGCGCGCCTGCTGCTCTCTGGCCCATCTGGCGGGGCGTTGGCGGCGGAGCGGCTGTCGCATCGGCTCGCGCGTCCCAACCTGGTCGCCGTGGATATGGGCGGCACCAGCTTCGATGTGAGCGTGGTGCAGGATCACCGTATCGGCCTCGTGACGCAGGGCGAGGTGGGCGGCCTGCCGGTGCGCCTGCCCATGGTGGAAATGCGCACAATTGGGGCAGGGGGCGGCTCCATCGCCGCGGTGGATTCTGCGGGGCGCCTGACCGCGGGGCCGCGTTCTGCCGGCGCACGGCCAGGCCCGGTCTGTTATGGGCGCGGCGGCACGCTGCCCACCGTGACGGACGCCAATGCCGTGCTGGGGCGCTTTGATCCCGAATTTTTCCTGGGCGGCGCCATGGCGCTGGAACTCGACGCAGCGCGCGCTGCGATGGCGGACCATGTCGGCGTTTCGCTCGGGCTCCCCGTTGAAGAAGCGGCTGAAGGCGTGATGCGGGTGACGAACGTCAACCTGGCCTCGGCCGTGCGGCTTTCGCTATTCGAGAAGGGCTTGGACCCACGCGATTTTGCGCTGCTCTCCTTCGGCGGCGCGGGCGGGCTGCATGCAACGGAAGTGGCCGATGAGTTGGGCATCACCGAAGTGATCTTCCCGCGTGAGCCGGGCACGCTTTCCGCCTATGGCATCCTCTTCTCCGATCTGGTTCAGGACATCGCGCGCTCGCGTTTGCTGCCAGCAGATACAGCTTCTTTGCCCGAAATCACCGATGCCATCGCGGAACTTCATGCCGAAGGGCTCGCGCGCCTGGACGCCGATGGCGTGCCGGAGGAGATGCGCGCCATCGAAATCTCGGCCGATTTGCGCTATCACGGCCAAGCCTTCGAGTTGCTGGTGCCCTGGCCAGAAGCACCTGATCTGCCCGCGCTTATCACGCGTTTCCACGCCGAGCACCGCGCCCGCTTTTCCTACGCGGCTGAGGATGAAAAGGTGGAGATCGTCACCCTGCGCCTTGCGGCCATCGGCCGCCTGCCCAAGCCTGAGGAGGCCGCGCTGACCCAGGCCGGGACCCGTACACCGCCCGGCACCCGCCAGGTCTGGCAGCAGGGCGGTGCCGCCGCCTGGCCCGTCTGGCGGCGCGAGGCGCTGCATGGCGCGGATGTGATCGAGGGACCGGCCATCGTGGAGGAAGCCTTCGCCACCCACGTGATTTCAGCCGGCTGGCGCGCGCGGTTAGACCCTGAAGGTGCCATCATCGCAAGGAGGCTGCCATGACCCTGGGCCCCATCGAGATCGAGGTCATCCGTAACGCGCTGAACGCAGCAGCGGCCGAGATGGATGTCACTGTCTGGCGCACCAGTCGCAGCACCATCGTGCGCGAATTGCTGGACTATTCCACCGCCGTCTTTGATGCCGAGGGTTGGAACCTCGCGCAATCCGCGCGCATCCCCGGCCACCTCAATTCGATGAGCCACGCGCTGCGTGAATTGCTGGCGAACCACGTCCCCGCCGGTGATTGGGGAGAGGGCGATGTGGTCATCACCAACGACCCCTATTGCGGCGGCCAGCACCTGCCTGACATCCTGGCCTTCAAGGCGGTGTTCCATGAGGGCAGCCGCATCGCCTTCGTCGGCACGCTCTGCCACCACATTGACGTAGGTGGCTTGGTCGCTGGCAGCTACGCGGCCAAGGCGACCGAAATTTTCCAGGAAGGGCTGCGCATCCCGCCGCTGAAGATCGTCGCGAATGGCGTGCGCAATGATGGCGTATGGGCCATGATCCGCCAGAATATTCGCAAGCCGGATTTGCTGTTGGGCGATCTCTCCTCGCAACTGGCGAGCCTGGATGTGGGAGCCGCCGCCATCCTTCGCCTGGCGCGGCGATTCGGCGCGCAGGCCATGCTGGAAGCCGGCTCGCGCATCCTGGCGATGAGCGAGGCCGGCATGCGAGCCGCCATCGCCCGCATGCCCGATGGCACCTATGAGTTTGAGGATTTCCTCGATGATGACGGCATCGCGCTTGGCGTGCCAATCCGCCTGCATGTGGCGGTGACGATCACAGGCGATGAGGCTTCGGTGGACCTCTCCGGCTGCGGGCCGCAAGTGGCGGGGCCGACCAATGCCACGCTCGCCAGCACCAATGCGGCGGTGATGTTTTCGCTCATGTGCTGTGCTGATTCATCGCTGCATATGAGTGCCGGCTGTTATCGGCCGATCAGCGTCATAGCGCCCGAAGGCCTGGTGGTGAATGCGCGCCATCCAGCACCGGTCGCGCACCGGATCGCCGTCACGCACCGCTTGCTGAACGCGATGATGGGCGCACTTCATCAGGCCGTGCCCGACATCATTCCCGCCGCCTATTACGGCAACAGCTACGTCACCACCTTCCAGACCGTAGCCGAGACGCGCGAGGTCCTCGTGGAGATCGAAATTGGCGGCTCTGGTGGGCATCCGGTCAAGGACGGCGTGAACGCCTATGCGAGCGGCATGCACAACAACAGCAACATTCCCATCGAGATGATCGAGGCGCAAATGCCGCTGACCATCATGCGCTATGCCCTCCGCGAGGGCAGTGGCGGCGAGGGACGCTTCCGCGGTGGGCTCGGGCTCATCCGCGAATGGCGCATTGATAGCCCGCGCTGCTTCTTTACCGCCAATATGGACCGCTTCGACCATGCCCCCTACGGCCTTGCCGGCGGTGGCCCCGCGGCGAAGGGTGCCTTGGTACTGCTTCGCGATGGGGTGGAGAGTGCCATCCCTCCCAAGACCGACAACCTGCCCTTGCACAAGGGCGATGTTGTACGGCTGGAGACCTCGGGCGGAGGCGGATTTGGCCCCGTTTCCGAGCGTGCGCCTCACGCCACAGCGCGCGATGCCGCGATGGGATATCTGTAGACTTCAAAGCGAGTATCCAAGCAGGCTCACGAGTTTCAGGCTGGGTGCGGTAGTCCAACTGAAGGATACGGGCTTCAACTGGGTCGGGGTGCATAAACCCAAGTCTCTGGCGTCCTTATCTGCAACCCTTCCGCCCCAACGGCGTCCTATCTGCATGGACATGAATGAGCCCTTGGTGTCGCAGGCTGGACGGCTTCTGGCTGTCCTGCCGCGTATTGCGTCCCGTGCGGAAGCACTGGACGCAGCACCGGGGCTTCTGCCAATCGAAGATGTCGAAGATCTGTCTGCCGTGGGTCTTTTGTTGGCTCCATTCCCGGCGAGCCTGGGTGGCAGCGGCTGGTCAGGCGCGGCCAGTTTTGACGCTTTGCGTCTGGTAGGGCGAGCGAGCTTATCGCTCGGCCGGCTTTACGAAGGCCATGTAAACGCTGTTCGTCTGATCCTGCGCCATGGCACTGCCAACCAGCGCCAAGCTGCCTCATCCGATGCCCAGGAGGGGCGTTTGTTCGGCGTCTGGAACACCGAATCGCCGACTGTCTCGTTGCGGATCGAGAACGGTATGTTGCGTGGCGGGAAGATCCTTTGCTCCGGGGCGGGGCTCGTTGAGCGCGCGCTGGTCACAGTACAGCATAGCGCGCCAGATGGCAGCGGGCAGCAACTGCTTGTGGTGCCGCTGCCACGAGGGACTCCACGCGCCGACCTCAGCCGGTGGATCCCCACTGGCATGCGAGCCTCCGCGACTGGTACAATCAATCTTGACGACATTGCTGTCACGCCGGCCATGTTGCTAGGCGGCCGAGACGCGTACCAGACCCAGCCGGATTTCTCGACCGGCGCCTGGCGATTTCTAGCGGTGCAGCTCGGCGGCGTGGAGGCTTTGGCAGAAGCGCTGCGCCAGCATTTGGTTTGCACGCAGCGCGGCAGTGATCCGCACCAGGCCGCCCGCCTTGGCAGCGCCATTGCAGCCGCTGAGACAGCGCGCCTTTGGGTGCGGTCTGCAGCGCAAATGACCGAGCAGGCCGGCGCCGATCCGGACCAGGTGATCGCCTATGTCAACCTGGCCCGTGGCGTGGTGGAGCGGGCTGCCCTGGATGTGATGGAGGCAGCTAACCGCTCGGTCGGGCTGCAGGCGTTCATGCAGACCAACCCCCTCGAACGAATGGTGCGTGACCTATCCACCTATCTGCGCCAGCCTGGCCCAGACGCGGCGCTGGTCAAAGGTGCGGCGGCCATCCTCACTTCCATGGACCCCGTGGGTGAGATCTGGCGGTGATTGCGGCCGATTTCATGCGTGCGGCGGAGTTGCTCCCGCTCGTTGGCCTCAAAGAATTGATTCCGCAGGGCGGCGCTGTGGTGATTGCACCGCATCCCGACGATGAATCCCTGGGTTGCGGTGGACTTCTGGCGATGCTGTCGAAGCAGGGGCGGCCCAGCCGCGTCGTCATTGTATCCGACGGCACTGGTTCCCACCCAAATTCGCGCAGCCATCCAAGGCCCGTACTGCGTTCACTGCGCCAGGCTGAGGCGCGGGACGCAGTTGCCGCTCTTGGGTCCCCACCGCCGATATTCCTGGACTGGGGCGATGGCGATGTACCGGATTGCGGGCCAAGGTTCGAAAAGGCGGTCACCTCCATGACCGAGGCTGCCCACGGGTTTGGCACCTTGGTGGCAACCATCGCACTTGACCCCCATAAGGACCACGTCGCTACCTGGGCCATCGCGCAGGAGTCGGCGCGCCGAGGTGGCCAGCGTCTGTTGGGCTACCCTGTCTGGAGCTGGCGCCATCTCTACCCAGCTATGGCACCGATTGAGCCCGTGAGGATGGCAAAACCTCCGCGTGGTGTGCGCTTGGACATCGCGGCCGTGCTTCCGTCCAAACGAAAGGCAGTCATGGCGCATCGCAGCCAGACCACGCGCTTGATTGCCGACGATCCCGGAGGCTTCCTTCTGAACGAGGCAGTTTTGGCAGTGCTGCTGCGCCCGTTCGAAGTGTATCTGGAGGATCCGGCGTGACCGAATCCCTGCCCGCCAGCTTCTTCGAGAAGTTTTATGCACAGGGCGAGGATCCCTGGGGCTTTGCTCGCCACGACTATGAACGTGACAAATACGCAGCGACCCTCGCGGCATTGCCTCGCGCTCGTTACGCGAACTGCTTTGAAGTCGGCTGTTCGATTGGGGTACTGACTCGGCAACTTGCCGACCGCTGCGACAGGTTACTTGCCATTGACGTCGCAGAAGTACCACTACAAGCGGCGCGTGACCGCATGGCCGACGCACCCTGGGTGACGCTCCGTCGTGCGCGTATCCCTGAGGATTGGCCAGCCGAAGGTCCATTTGACCTGATCATCCTCTCCGAAGTGCTGTATTACTTCAGCCCGCCGGACATTGCCGAGATTGCCGCGTGTCTCCTCAGATCCCTGGCTGCGGATGGTATTGTAGTTTTGGTACACTGGCTTCCTGTCGCTGTCCCGCCCTATCCGCAGCTGGGCGATGCGGCGGTGGAAGGCTTCCTCGCCGCAGCCGGTGCGGCACTGCGTCCCGTCTTGTCGCAGCGCAATGCACTGTATCGCATGGACGTGCTGCGACATGTCCTGGCCTGACCTGATGCGCCCTGCCAAGCCTCGCCAAGGGCTGAAGATCGCCATTATCGCCCATCTGAAATACCCCATTGCCGAGCCCTTCGCTGGCGGGCTGGAAATGCACACCCATCTGCTGGCACGCCACCTGATTGCGCGCGGCCATGAGGTGACGTTGTTTGCCGCCCAAGGCTCCGACCCTGCACTCAACCCCGTCTGCGTCTGCGAGCCCACCGGAATACCCTCGGAGACTGTGAGTCTGGAGGTCATCGCGGAAGCCGAATATCGTGCCTATGCGCAGATCATCCCGGGAGTAGCGGAGGGCAGGTTTGATGTGGTGCACAATAACAGTTTGCATGCCCTGCCGCTGACGCAGGCCCACCGGATCGCCGCGCCGATGGTGACCACTTTCCACACGCCGCCCTTCCCGGAACTGGAGCAAGGCGTGGTCAATCGCAGCCGTGCCGACTTTCGCTTCGTCGGCGTCTCGGAGGTGGTGCGCGGCATGTGGCGCGATATCATCGCGCTGGACGACGTCATCCTCAACGGGATTGAACTGGGCTGTTTTGCCGCGACGCTGCAACCGCCACAGTCGCCTGTGGCACTTTGGTACGGGCGCTTCGTGCCGGAGAAGGGCGCCCATCTGGCCATTGCAGCCGCGCGCCTCGCTGGCATGCCGCTGCGCCTGGTGGGACCACAAAATGACGCTGCCTATTGGCGGGATTTCATCCAGCCCGCACTTGGCCCCGACGTGACCTATCTCGGCCATTTCGACCATTCGTCCCTGGCGGCTGAAATCGCGCGGGCCTCGGTTGCCGTCATCACGCCCCGCTGGGAGGAACCTTTCGGGCTTGTCGTGGCGGAGGCTCTGGCGTGTGGCACACCCGTTGCCGGATTTGCTCGCGGTGCGCTGCCGGAATTGCTGGACGAGGCGACGGGTTGCCTTGTGCCGGCCGACGACATTGCTGCGCTGGCGCGGGCGATGCCTCGGGCCGCTTTGCTGTCGCGCAGAGCCTGCCGCCGCCGTGCCGAAATTCTCTGCGACGCACGCGTCATGATTGACGGGTACGAGGCGCTTTATCGCCAGGTCCTGACGCCCAGCCAAGTCGCTGCCGAATGAGAGCCTGCGTCGTCTGTATTCCTGCGCATAACGAGGCTGCGGCGTTACCTGCGCTGATCGCCGCGCTGGACCGGCAGACACGTCCGGCAAAGGTGCTGGTTCTCGCCAACAACTGTAGCGATGGCACCGCACAAGCCGCACGTATGGCGGCCCATCGCATTGATCTTCGGGTCGAGGAGGTCTCTCTGCCGACGGGGCGCGCCAATGCTGGCGTAGCGCGAGGCTTGGCCATGTCGGCCGGTGCCCAATGGCTGAACGAGATTGGCGGGGCAGGGGGCGTGCTGCTCAGCACCGACGCTGACACTGTGCCCCCGCCGCACTGGGTCGCAGCCAACCTGCGCGCCTTTGAAGCCGGCTGTGAGGCCGTGGGCGGCGAGATTCGCCTGCCCCAGGATGGCGTGACGCAATGGGTAAGCCTGACCCGCGCACGCGTCACGCGGTATTGGGCCGCTGTCCGTGCTTTGTCGGAGCGCATTGATCCGGTGTCGCATGATCCGTGGCCGCGCCATGGCGACCACACCGGCGCCAGCCTGGCCCTGACTCTCACCGCGTATGAGGCGGCTGGCGGCGTACCCCCGATCCCTACCGGCGAGGACAATGCGCTGGTGGCCGCCGTGGAACGCCAGGGCGGCCGCGTCCGACATGACCCGGATGTCTGGACAGCAGTCTCGATCCGCGAGGACGGGCGCGCCGCTGGCGGGATGGCGGCGGAGATGCGCCGTTGGCGACTGATGGCCGAGACTGGTGGGCCGCATCTGGTCGCTGATGTCGGCCATTGGCAGACGATACTGGACCACCGGCGCATGCTGCGCCTGGCTTTCGCCGCCGACCCTGGCCTGGCACCAGACTGCATCAACGATATCGCCTATGTCGCGCGCAACGAGGTCTCCCTTTCGGCCAGGCCACAAGAGATTGGTGCTGCAACCGCGGCGCTGGAGGCGCTGCTGGCGTGAGGCCCATCGGCTATTACGTTCATCACTATGGCGCAGGCCATTGGCAGCGCGCCTCGGCCCTGGCGGCACGGCTGCGGCACCCCTGTGTGCTGCTCGGCACCAACCCAGGCCCGGCACCCTGCCCCGTCATCGCATTGCCGGATGATGCAGGTGGCAGCGGCACGGCACCTGGCCTTCACTATGCACCCATCGGCCATGAGGGGCTGCGTCTGCGTACCGCCCGCATCGCCGCCTGGATCGCCGAGGCGCGACCAGCGTTGATGGTGGTGGATGTCTCGGTCGAGGTGGCGATGCTGGCGCGGCTCTGCTCAACGCCTGTCCTTTATGTGCGGCTGGCAGGGCGGCGGGATGATGCGCCGCATCTCGCGGCCTTCAGAGCCGCGCGCGCCCTGCTCGCCCCTTATCCGGCAGCGCTGGAAGGTGCGGATACGCCGGAATGGGTGCTCGGGCGAACATTCCATGCGGGGTTTCTGACGCAGTCACGGGCGGCGACGCGGGATGGCCGTGACATCGCCGTCGTGTTTGGGCGCGGCGGGTCCGGTGGGAACAGAGAGGCATTGATCGCCGCGGCCACAGCCGTGCCGGAACGGCGATGGAACGTACTGGGGCCGGTGTCCGGTGGGACTGGCGCTCTGCCTGGCAACCTGGCTTTGCTGGGCTGGCGCGATGACGTGGCGGAGATCCTGGCATCGGCTGCCGTCGTGGTTGGTGCTGGTGGCGATGGCCTTCTTGCGGAGGTCGCGGCGCTGGGCAAGCGGTTCGTTTGCCTGCCAGAGCCCCGCCCTTTCGATGAGCAGGCGGTCAAGGCAGAGCGCCTGGCCGAGCTGGGCGCGGCCGTGACACGTAGCACCTGGCCGCCCAACGAAGCCTGGCCGGCGCTGCTGGCCGATGCGCTGGCTCTCGACCCCGAACGGATCGCCGCCCTACACGATCCCGATGCCATCACTCGCGCCGCCGCCTTCATCGATTATGTTGCACAAGATCAGTAGCAGCGTTCCGGTGGACAGGCCGATGCCGCGATCTCGGCTGCGGTCGGGGGGCGCAAGACGCGCAAAGTTGGCGCGTCAAAGGCAGGCGCAATCAGCCCCAATTTGGCGAAGGCATCCAACCAGCCCTGCATCGGCCAGATCCCATGCATTGCCCTGAACCGATTTGCATTGGCGACGATATCCGCAAAATGGTGCAGCGGTGGGTCATGGATCGCGTGGTACTGGTGAAATGTCCGGGTGCTTCCTGTAAAAACCAGCGGCAGTCCGGCGTCGCGGGCGCGGAATGCGAAGTCGGTATCCTCGGCGCCATACCCCGAAAAGCCTTCGTCAAAGCCACCCAAGCGGTCGAAGCTTCCCCGCCGTACCCCGAAGGCCAGCGACCAGAACAGCCCTGCATTCGGCTCAGCTCGCATGCCTGCTTTTGGGAAAGGGCGGATGGGGTGAGGTTCGCCTCGCGCCTGCATTGCCGCCTCGTTCAAGCCACGGTCAGCGGCCGCAAGGTAGAGCACCTCGCAACAGATCAGCGCATCGGCGGCAGCCAAATCGGCCGTGAGTTCGGCAACCAGCCCAGCCGCTGGTATGCAGTCCACATCGAGGAAGATGAGATCGGGCGTCCCGGTGAGCCGCGCCGCCGCGTTGCGGGCCGCAGCCAGTGGCAGCCCGGACGACGGCATGTGGTGCTGCAGGACCGGAAAGGGCAGTTCGGGCAGAGCCGCAGGGGAGGGCGCCATGTTAACGACGACACATTGGTCAGGTTGTCGCGTGCCACGCGCAAGGCCTGCGAGAAGATTGTGCAGATGCCCCTCGCGCCCCTTGACCAGGGTGCAGACCCCCACATGCACTGTCGATTTGTCCATCATTGTCAATCAGGATACCCAGATGGCCGCTCGCTATACCGCCACTGCCCAAGCGCTGCACTGGATCACCACGGCGATGCTGTTCCTCATGCTGCCCTTCGTCTGGGTGGCGGAGAATTTTCCGCCAGGCCCGGTCCGGGTCTTCTGGTATCTGCTGCACGAATCCTTTGGCATCACCGTTTTCCTTTTGATCATTGCGCGCGTCACCTGGCGTTTCGCGCATCCACCACCTTCGCTTCCAGCCAAAGAGCCGAAAGGGCTTCGCGTCGTTTCGGCAAGTACCCATTGGTTGCTGTATGGGGTGCTGCTGGTGATGCCTGTCACCGGCTACCTGATGGCTGGAAATGGCCAGCCGGTACCGTTTTTTTTCGTGAACCTTCCAGGGCTTCCAAAGAACGATCCGCTCGGCGTACTGGCCAACACGATCCACGTCTATGGCCAGTTTGTGGTCTATGCGCTGGTGATCCTGCACATTGCTGGCACGGTCTGGCATGTGGCCATCCGACGGGACGGGCGACTGGACCGCATGCTCCCGCCACAACGACCCGAGGCATGACAACCATCACTGCATGTCCAGCAGCGCGGCCAGAGTGAGCATCGTGGCGCCGAAGCCCGCAGGGTCGGCCACATCAATGGCCCCGGCCAGACCCTCATAGGTTAAATCCGGGGCACCGACGCGAATGGCCAGGCCGGTGCCAGTCAGGAACACATCCATCATTGTATCACCGGCGCCTATGGAGGCCTCCAGTTCAATGCCGAGCGCATCCGCCATGCGTCGCGCGCCACTGAGCTTGTTGGCGTTCCCGCCCGTGTGGAAGAAGCGCCGCTGCTGTTGGCGATGAATCGGCGTCTCGCCATGCGGAATCAGAAGCAGGCAGATGTCGCGGCAGAACAATTCTTCGCGCAGGGCGCTCAGCTCCACGGCAATGACGCGGTCCGCATTTGGATACTTTTGGTGCAACGCCGGAATGCGGCGCTCATCCGGGGTCCAGAGTGTTTCACCCAGGCGCCAATCTCGAGGGTGGAAAAACAGCACTACGTCTTGCGCTCCTGCCACAATCTCGGCCTCCAGCTCGCTCAGAACCGCGTCGATTTCCTGCGGTGTAAGCGGTTGGGCGAACAGCTCGTCAAACCCCATCGCGCCCGATGCTGTCATGACGATCATGCCGCCAATGGCGCCGTTGAGCGAGATGAGAGGCACAGCCCCGCCTTGGATTGCGTGCCATTTCGGGCCGAAGCTCCGGATGACGTTGGCCGGAAAGCGCAAAGTGTTCAAAATGATCGGGCGACCATGCGCCGCTAAGGCCGTCAAACCTGCTGCAACCTGATCCGGGATTGAAACGCGCCCATTGGTCTCGTGCAACACCGTGCCATCAAGATCCGTCATCAGTGCACCCGCCTCGCGAAATCGGGATTCAGCGAAGAATTTTGCGAGCAAAGCGTCAGGCACGTCCTGCAACCGGCATTGCCATCAGCTCTTCGCGCGCCAGGCTCTGCACGAAATTGGCGCCCCATTGGTCTGGCTTGGTGCCGGAGATTGAATCCCAGGCGTCGGACCAGCGTTCGCGTCTCTCGCCGAGTGGCATGTCGAGTGCGGCTTGCATCGCATCGGCGATGCTGTCCACGTCATGAGGGTTGACCAGCAGCGACGACCGCAGCTGGGACGCTGCTCCCGCAAAAACCGACAGGATCAACACCCCGGGATCGGCTGGGTCCTGTGCTGCGATGAACTCCTTGGCCACAAGGTTCATCCCGTCACGCAGAGGTGTTACCACGCCGACCCGTGCCAAGCGCATGAACCCGGCCAGCGTATTCCGGTTTTGGGGTTTTGCCACAAGGCGGAGCGGAGTCCAGTCCGGCTCGGCATAGGCGCTATTGATGGCACCCGCCGATTCTTCCAGGCGCTGCCGAAGGTCCCGATAGGCGGGCACTTCCTGGCGGGAGGGCACGGCAATGTTGAGAAAAGTAGTGCTGCGTGGCGATCTGCGCGCCAATAATCTGCCATATGCATCCAGGCGCTCCGGCAGGCCCTTGGTAGGGTCGATGCGGTCCACGCCGAAAAGAAGCGATTGGCCAGCAATGGATTGCGCGAGGCGGCGTGAAGGCTGCCCCTCAATCTCATCTGATGCTGTCAGGGCGAATTCTTCGGCGTCAATTTCCACTGGAAAAACCCCAAGCCGAAGGCGGTGCGCGCCCAAAGCCAGGTGGTGATCGTCCAGCCTTTGAGCGGCGAGTAATGAGGAGGCCGTGGCGGCGAAATTGTCGCGGTCGAGAGGGGTCTGGAAGCCAAGCAAATCTGCGGAGAGCAGTTCTCGCAGGACCATGCTGATGCCTGGGGCGGCTGCGACGGCATCAGGGGCTGGGAAGGGAACGTGAAGGAAAAACCCGGCACGGTTTGCCACGCCACGCGCCCGTAACGCACCGGGCAGGGCCATGAGATGATAGTCATGCACCCAAATCGTATCAGTTGGATTGAGCAATGGCACCAGATGGTCGGCGAAGCGACGATTGACCCGCATGTAGTGCTCAAGATCACGGCGCCGAAACTTCATCTGCTGCGGCAGGTTGTGCAGCATCGGCCACAGCACATCGTTCGAGTAGCCCACGTAATAGCCATCATGTTCGGCGGTGCTGAGGTCAATCGTGGTGTAGTCAATCTGGCCACGGGTTACGACCGCGGGGGCATTGCGTGGGGTTTTGGTCACCTCGCCGCTCCAGCCAAACCACAACCCGCCACGGTGCTCCATCATCCCCTGAAGGGCGACTGCCAGGCCGCCTGCCTGCTTGCCGCGGAGGGTGGCAGGCACTCGGTTCGACACCACGACAATGCGGCTCATAAACCCTCCAGGAACGCAACGGGAAACACGAAAGGAGCAGCCGCGACGTGCCCATGCGCGCGCGAACACGCATGGGGAGGCGGGCCTGCGAACGACTGCGTCAGACTTTCTCGTCTGCTGCAGTTTCCAATGCGTCAGCGAGTTCCTTCACGCTTTCGCCACGCTTGCCGTCCACGCGTCCGGCAATGCGACCGGTCTCTCCGGCGATGGTGATCATCAGCTTGCCGATTGCGGCACCGTCGAGCTTTTCAGCCTGAAGAAGCCGGCGCAGGCGCTCCAGGCTGCTCCGCAGTCCTTTGACGCCGGAGACTTCGACCGTTTCCAGATGCGCCTCCCAGGCCTCAATATTCTTGATGGCAGCAGCGGGGCTCATGGAGGAGGCACCGGCCGCCAGGGCTTTCAGCGTATTGGCGAATTGAGCAGGCATTTGCAGTTCCTTCGATGGCGGCGGACCTGGATGGTCTGCACCCTGCCTCAACGTGCCCGAAGGGGTATGGTTCATGATCCGCGGAAATTTTCTTTGCAGGCTGCGCGGCGTCTGCGCGTCTGGCGTTTGCAGAGGTTGGCTGACGTAGCGCTCGTCAGCGGCGTGGTGGCACTTGTCGGGTTGAACCTTGGGCGGGCCTCCACACTGTGTGAATTGAAAGGCAGCCTGGACCCAAGGCCACACCCCCATCGCGCCGCACCGCACATCTCCCGGCGCCAGCGATCCTCAGAACCTGGGCCCGTGGACACGCCTGCTGGAGTGATCGAGCCTTCACAGGTCCAAACCTGCTATCTCGGCCGGAAGCGACGCGGGATTTCAACTATGCCGCGACACCGTCCCTTCGGACTGCGGCCGCCCGCACGCTGGCGTGTTAAGCTTGTTGCGCTCCTCGGATCTGGTGCGCCCATCGCTGCCTCGTCGCCCGGGCGGGTGAGGCCAAAAAATGCGCCCGGCTTCCTGGGGCCGTACAGTTGCTCTTGCTTTTCTGACGGTGGCCCCAGCACGGAGGCTTTTTCGCAACCGATCAATCACGCCGATTTCTGTCAACGTAACGCATCGTCGGTGTGACCGTCACGCCGTGCACTACAATCGAGATCAGCACCGTGAAACCCAGCAAGGACCATAGCTCATCGCTCCGCTCGAATTCGGCTTGGTTCAATGCGTAGGCGAGGTAATAGAAGCTGCCGATCCCGCGAATGCCGAAAAACGCAATTGCGCCGCGCTCCAGCCGCGGTGTTGGCGAACCCAGCAACGCGACCATCCCCGCCGCAGGGCGGACCAGGAAAAGAATGAGGGCCACGGCCATCACGCCCGCCCAGGTGAGGTGGTCCAGCAGCCCGCCAGCCAAGGCCCCGCCAAACAATACGAGCAACACCATCATCAGCAGCCGTTCGGTCTGTTCTGCGAAATCATGGAGGCGTTCGTGGAACTCATGCTGGCGCTCCGCGGCCCGAATGGCGAGGGCGGCCACGAAAACAGCCAGAAAGCCGTAGCCGTGCAACAGTTCAGTCGCGCCATAAACGACGAAGGTGATTCCCAGTGCCACGAAGCCATCGCCAGTGCGCGACAGGCGCGCCTCGGGCGGCAGGCGAAAGATCAGCCACGCCAAGGCGCAGCCCAATGCCCAGCCGACCAATACGCCCGCGGTGAGTTTCCAGGCCACATCCACTGCCAGCCATTCCAGCGTCCAGACACCTGGCATCAAACCGAAGGCGGCGACGGCGATGGCAAGGTTCACGAAGGGAAAGGCCAGGCCATCATTCAGCCCCGCTTCAGCCGTCAAGGTGAACCGTACCTCATCCTCCTTACCTGATTGAGGAGGGCCGACCTGGACATCGGAGGCAAGTACAGGGTCTGTTGGCGCCAGCGCGGCACCAAGCAAAAGCGCTGCCGCAGCGCCAAGCCCCAGGACCAGGTGCCCCGCCAGGGCGATGCCCAGAATGGACAGCGGCATGGCGATGATCAACAGCCGCCAGGTCATGGCCCAGTTCGTCCAGCCAAAGGGGCGGTCGAGTTTAAGGCCAGCGCCGGTGAGGGCCACGATGACGACCAGTTCCGCCAAGCGCTCAGTGACGTCAGGGAATGCCAGCGGGTGGAGCGCATCCGTGCCGACCAAGCCGAATACTGAAAAGCCGATTCCGACGCAGACAATCGGCAGTGAGAAGGGCAGGTCCTGCAACACGAGCGGCAGCCAGGCCACAAGCAAAATGAGCGCACCGGTTCCGGTGAGGAGGACAATATATGGTTCCATGGAGTCAAGCGCGTCCCATTGCGGTCGGTGTACGCCACCAACGCTGCACCCTGCCGATTGGCTGCGCTTGGCGTGAGGCACCATTTTACCTGATGGGCGTTGACTGACTGGCTGCCAGGGTCGCGGTCTACAGCAACGACAGGTGGCGGTAGTGCGGACTGGGTAGCTGGATGCAGGCTGGCCAAATGAAACGGTTCGGTGAAAACAGTGGATGGGCTGTAGCTGAAGAAGCTTCCCCCGCGCAGCAACGATAGCCCATGAGGTGGCGTTGTTCGCAGGAAGAGGAACACCTGCCCATGCGTCGCGCCATCGAAATCCTCCAGGACATGGTGTCTGGTTTCATCGCTGATGACGCACTGACTCGCGCGGGCGGCATCGCCTATTTCACACTGTTCTCGCTAGGCCCCCTGCTATTCATCGCCACTGGCGTCGCCGGGCTGGTCTTTGGCGAGGCGGAAGTGAGCAAAGCCATCGAACAACAGGCCGCCGCAATGCTGGGTGCGGATGCGGCCCGCACGGTGAGCGAGATGGCCCAAGGCGCCTTGGGTGATGCGCGAGGCGGCATGGCCGTCGTGATCGGTGTCGTGATCCTCACTATCACTGCCTCGGGCGTATTCGGCGCTTTGCAGACGGCGCTGAACGCGGTGTGGAAGGTGGAAATGCCCGCTGAGGAGGGCGCCTCTGCCGCGGTGACCACGTTTCTCAAGGCGAAGGCCGCGGCGTTGGGCCTGGTGGCCGCTACAGGGTTCCTGCTGCTTGTGTCACTGGCGGTAACTGCCCTGGGCTCGGCGTTTGGAGCTTGGCTGACGAGCCACTCGCCGGCGCTGGAGGCGGTGGTACACGTGATTAATTTCGTCGTCTCGCTAGGGACCATCACTCTGCTTTTTGCAGCGATCTACAAAATTCTGCCGGACCGTAATTTGGCCTGGAGGGACGTGTTAGTCGGCGCAGCATGCACCGCGCTTTTGTTCACACTTGGCAAGACATTGATCGGGTTCTACATCGGCACCGTGGGTGTAGCGAAGGGCTTTGGCGCCGCCGGTACGCTCGTGGTGATCCTGGTGTGGATCTACTACTCGGCCGTAATCTTCCTGCTTGGCGCTGAATTCACCCGCGCCTGGTCAGGCAAGGAGGCCGCCCGGCCCGAAGATGTGGTAGCCGCCGCGCCTGGCGAGGGCGTCAACCGCCCCGCCGCGCTCGCCACAATGACCCGCGCCAAAGCCACCACGCAGGGCAACATCACACTTGCGGTGGCGACGGGCATTGGCTTGTTGCTTATGGCCCGCCTGATGCGGCCTCGGCCGCTTTCCAATTTGAAAGGACGTACATCATGAGTGGAGTTGGTTTTTTTGGCGCCATCATCATCGGCCTGCTGGCTGGCTGGATAGCGGAACGCCTGATGAAACGCAGCCACAGTTTGCTGACGAACCTCGTCGTGGGCCTGATCGGTGCATTGCTTGGCGGATGGGTCGCAGGGCTGCTCGGCTTCGGCTACAGAGGCTTTATGCCAAGTCTGGTCGTGTCCGTCCTTGGCGCCATGCTGCTGCTGTTCCTGCTCGGCATGGTGCGAAGGAGGGCCTGATGCTTCGGGCAGCGGAAGGGATTGCCGCCACCCGAACCGAATTCTTAACCGCGCTGGTGACGCCATCAGGAATTGGAGTGGAGGAGCGGGCGCATTCAGTCGGACTGCACCTGGTTCGCCCTAACCACCTCACGCCAACGCGCCAGCTCGGTGCGCACAAGATCGGTCGCTGCGGCAGGCTCGACCCGCGTTCCTTCAAGACCAAGGTCAAGGAAGCGCTGCCTGATTTCCGGGAGAGCAATCGCTATCCGAAGTTCTTCCGCCCAGCGTTCCGTCAGCGCGGGGGGCAGTCCGGCGGGGAGGAAGAAGTTGAACCAGTTCACGCCTGTCGCCTCACCCAGGCCGATTTCCGCGAAATTCGGCACATCGGGCAGCGCGATGGAGCGCGCCGGCGAACTCACCGCCAATGCCCGAAGGCGGCCGGCCCGGATATGGCCCAGAGCCGCGGGCAGCGTCTCGATGATGGCTGGCACCGTGCCAGCGATGACATCTACCAACGCAGGCCCCGACCCGCGGTAAGGCACGAAGGTCAGGTCAATCCGGGCCGCACGCTGGAAGATGATGCCGATCAGGTGGCTCGCCGTTGCATTGCCACCATAGGCAAAGGCAAGGCGGTTTCCCTGGGCGCGCGCGGTGGCCAGGAAGGCCTGGATGTCCTGCACTGGAAAATTCGCATTTACGGCAATGACCATCGGCAGCGCGCCAATGATGGCGACATGGCTGAAATCGTTGAAGGCGTCGTAGGTGAGGTTTGGCAGCAGCGCCGGCGAAATGGCGTGCGCAACATTGCCAACCATCACCAGATGCCGGTCTCCCCGCGCCTGCGCCACCAGGGATGCCGCCAACGTGGCGCCGGCTCCCGGGCGGTTCTCGACGATGATGGGCTGGCCCAGGCGCTGTGACATTCGCTCGGCGAGAAGGCGGCTCAGGATATCGGCGGTGCCGGCGGGCGGGAAGCCGATCACCCAGCGGATCTGTCGCTCGGGCCAGGCGGCCTGCGCGCGGGCATTGCCTGATGCGCCAATCGCGGGTGCTGCGAGCAGCGAGAGAGCACCAAGGGCACGGCGGGGAAGGATGGTCATGGGTTCAATCCACCTGGATATTGCCGTCGCGCACCACCCGCGCCCAGCGCTCGCGCTCGGCGCGGATCAGTGCGGCATAGGGGACGGGACCGCCGCCGGTGGGCGTGGTGCCGCGCTCAGCGAGTTGGCGGCGGATGTTGGGGTCAGCCATTGCAGCCTCAGCCGCGGCAACGAACCGCGCAAGGTTGGCATCGCTTACGCTGGTATGCGCCGAAAGCCCGAACCAGGCCACGCTGTCGAAGCCGGCCAGGCCAAATTCGGCGCCCAATTCGCCAAACGCCGGCACATCCGGAAGTTCGGGTACGCGCGTGGCCGAGGTGACTGCCAGCGCCACAACCGAGCCCCCACGGATTTGCGGCAGGGCAGTGGGGAGGTTGTCCATCAGCACCTCTATGTCGCCGGCGATCAGCGCGGTCATCGCCGGGGCAGCCCCTCGGAAGGGGATGTGCTGCATCCGCAACCCGGCCAGCTGGCTTACCAACT
>Ga0105045_10000842_pt1 | contig 23828 bp, 15 predicted proteins | sample MAT02_FD_78089 | JGI IMG/M metagenome (GOLD analysis project Ga0105045, IMG submission 78089) | Freshwater microbial communities from Lake Fryxell liftoff mats and glacier meltwater in Antarctica - MAT-02 (megahit assembly) | ecosystem: Environmental > Aquatic > Freshwater > Ice > Liftoff... | reverse complement strand
TTCATCAGCGCCAAACAGAGCTTTTGATCGGTTAAGTCTTCCGAATGTTCCAAAGGCATATAAAAAAATTGCCGTTGCACAATGTGTAAGTCTTTATCGAGTTTGTGTTCTTTGCCCCGCAAAAATGCAGCTCGCGCTAATTTATCTTGAGCAAAAGCCAACGGAGTGTTGCGATAAATATTCCGTGAAAACTGATCGAGCAGAATAATAAAAGCTAAGCAAGATTGTGGTTGATGTAACCAAGCTTGCAACTGTCCGGTTGCCGCTTGATGATGAACCCCCGCAAACCGATCACTGATTTCTTTATCAAGTTCAGGGGTTCTTTTCCACCAGATATCCGCATTCGCAAGGTAATTGTGCTTATCGGAACCAAACCAAAAGTGGAGAATTTCATTGATTTTTTCAAGCATGATTTGTCAGCCAGATAACAACTTTATTATTAATAGGATTAGTATATACTTTCACACCTGTATAACAAACGAGAAGATATGCCGATGCACGCAAAATGGCAAGCATTGATGGGCTTTACGCCTCTTTCAACCACCGGTCTGATTGCCGTAAAAGGGCTAGATGCACTCACGTTTTTACAAGGTCAGCTCACCGTTAACCTAAACAACGTGACGTCAAGCCAAAGCCAACTGGGTGCGCACTGCAATCTTAAAGGGCGCATGCAATCCTTGTTTCGAATCATTAATATTCAAAAAACAGAACAAGAACCTGCTTATCTTTTATTATTACCCAAAACTTTACTGCCTGATGCGCTCAAAAATCTCAAAAAATATGCCATTTTTTCTAAAGTAACGCTATCTGAAGTATTGGATCTCACTTTGTGCGGTATAGTCGGTGAACAAGCAATTGCCTCTTTATCAACGTATTTGGGAGAACCATCGTTGAGCGCTCTCCCTGTTGGTGGTTGCTTACTAGCAACAACTAAAACAGATTGGATCCTATGCCGCGTCCCAGGAGAAATACCACGCCTAGAAGTCATCATGCCAAATGCTTTTGTTGCTGACTTTCAACAAGCAATGCAAGCTGGATCTAACCTGATAACAGAACCGATGTGGGAACAGTTAGAGATCCAAGCAGGGATCCCCACCGTGTATCCTGAAACAATGGATGCTCTACTACCCCACCATGTGAATTTAACAGAACTTGCCGGGGTAAGCTTTGATAAAGGGTGTTACCTGGGGCAAGAAATTATTGCCAGAATGCACTACAAGGGTAAAATTAAACGCCATATGTATCGCGCCCAACTAACTAATAGCCAAGAGACGCCCTGTGCAGGTGATCAGATTGTGATTGTAGATGCGCCTAATGAAGCCCCAGGGATAGTGGTACGCATAGCCAAGACCGACGAAGGTTTTGAGCTATTAATCGTTTTGGATGAACAATTTGCTGATTTTGAAAATATTCGTTTCAAGAAAGCTGATGGACCAAAACTTCATCGTCTAAACTTACCCTATTAGCCTATAGCCAGTAAAACAATAACAGCGCTTCACAAAGTCAATGGCTTATTAGGTTTTTGTTTAGCTTTAAGGAGTTCTCATGGATTTGTCACTCAATGCATCCGCCACTTTCTTTATGGATATCCTAGAAGCTATTGAACGAAACCGACTTCCCTTACCGACGCAACCTCATGTTGCTATGGCTATTCAAGAAATCAATCAAAATCCTTATGTTACTATTGAAGAACTAGAAACGATTATCGGCAAAGATCCTGCTCTGACTGCACGTATTATTCGTATGGCTAATAGCCCGTTAGTACGCGGTCGCGTAAGCATCAACAGCCTTGAAAATGCCATTAGCCGTTTAGGTGCACGATTTGTTTCGAATATGGCAATTGGTTTAGCCATGGAACAATTATTTTTAGCGAAAAACAAAATCATTGAACAAAAGCTCAATGAAGCTTGGGCACATAGCGGACAAATCGCCGCAGCCTCTTATGTCATTGCCAGTCACACAAAGAAATTACCACCCGACGAAGCAATGCTTGCCGGCCTGCTCCATGAAATCGGTATGCTCCCTATTCTTACTTATGCTGAAACACAACCGGAATTACTTAAAAATATCCCTATATTGGAAGAATTGATTGAAAATCATTATGCCAAATTGGGTGAAGAGATCTTAAACTCTTGGCAATTCCCGCGTAGTATTGCTAGCGTGCCACAAAACATGACGCAATATTATCGCAAAATCAGTGCACCTGATTTAGCCGATGTGGTGTTAGTCGCGAAGATTTTGGTGTTAGCTGGAACAACCCATCCCTTAGGAACCATAAATCGACTAGAAGTCCCAGCCTTTGCCAGACTAGGACTTGATCCAGAAGAAGACTTATTAATGAAACCTGCATTGCAAGAACCTCTGCAGGCAGCAGTGGCTCTATTTAAGTGAGATTAATTCGCGCGCATATGTGGGAATAAAATAACATCCCGAATAGAAGGCGAATTAGTAAATAACATTACTAAACGATCAATACCAATACCTTCACCTGCGGTGGGTGGCAAACCATGCTCAAGCGCGGTGATGAAGTCATCGTCATAATGCATCGCCTCAGCGTCACCGGCTTCAAAGTTGGCAACTTGCTTTTTAAAGCGCGCCGCTTGATCTTCGGCATCATTTAACTCTGAAAAGCCATTCGCAATCTCACGGCCACCCACAAAAAACTCAAAGCGATCAGTCACTTCGGCATTATGATTACTTGCGCGAGCAAGGGGGGATACTTCCGTTGGGTATTCGGTAATAAAGGTGGGTTGCTTTAATTCAGCTTCGCACGTTTCTTCAAAAATACCAATGTGAATTTTACCCATGCCATGATCTTTATTAACGGTTATGCCTAAGCCTTTGGCAAAACTTTCACACTTTTCACGGTTGTCTAAATCAGCCGCCGTTAAGCTGGGGTTAAACTTAACGATCGCTTCTTTAACCGTCATACGAGCAAAGGGTTTCGCTAAATCATAAGTATCTTCTTGATAAACAACGGTAGTGGTGCCTAATACTTTTTGCGCCACGGTACGTAACAACTCTTCAGTAAGATCCATCAGTTCATGGTAGTCAGCATAAGCTTGATAAAACTCTAACATCGTAAATTCAGGATTATGACGCGTTGAAACGCCTTCGTTTCTAAAGTTACGATTAATTTCATAAACACGTTCAAAGCCACCCACAACCAAACGCTTTAAATACAGCTCAGGTGCAATACGTAGAAAAAGCTGCATGTCTAAAGCATTATGATGAGTCACAAACGGGCGCGCAGCAGCGCCACCCGGTATGGGTTGCATCATGGGTGTTTCAACTTCTAAGAACTGCCTATCATTTAAGTATTCTCGAATGACTTGAATGATTTTGGTACGTGCACGGAAAACTTCACGGGTTTTTTCATTCGCGAGTAAATCTAAATAACGTTGACGATAACGCGTTTCTTGATCAGTTAAGCCATGATATTTTTCTGGCAAAGGACGCAAAGCCTTAGTTAGTAAAAATAACCCCTTCGCTTTCACCGACAACTCGCCCGTTTTGGTTTTAAATAACAACCCTTCTACGCCCACAATGTCGCCTAAATCCCAGTGTTTGAAATCGTCATAAACGCCTGCGGGCAATTCTTCCATTTTGGCATAGACTTGCATTTGACCTGTCATATCTGACAAGTTAAAAAAGCTTGCTTTACCCATATGACGACGTGTCATGATACGACCAGCCATTTTAATAGGGATCGCTTTTGCTTCTAATTGTGCGATTTCAAAAATGTCGAATTCATCATGCAAACTCTTAGCAAGATGATCCCGTTTAAAATCATTAGGGAATGCATTGCCGCCTTCTCGCCATTGTTTTAATTTTTCTCGGCGATTAACAAGTTGTTCATTGAGTTCTTCTACGTTTAACACTTCATCTGACATTGTTATAACCCACTTTTTAAACTAGCTGTAATAAATTGTTCCAGCAGATTACCGTCTAAAACACCTTGTGTATTAGAGGTTTCTACCCCTGTACGTAAATCTTTTACGCGTGAATCATCAAGCACATAAGACCGGATCTGATTGCCCCAGCCAATATCGGTTTTTGTTTCCTCTAGTGCCGTTTGTTCAGCTTGACGTTTACGCATCTCTAATTCGTAAAGCTTGCCTTTTAATTGATTCATCGCTTGCGCTTTATTCTTATGTTGTGAACGGTCACTTTGACACTGCACGACAATACCACTTGGAATGTGGGTGATCCGAATAGCAGAGTCAGTACGGTTTACGTGCTGACCGCCTGCACCACTGGCACGATAGGTATCAATGCGTAAATCCGCAGGATTGATTTCAATATTGATTTTGTCGTCAATCACAGGTGAAACGAAAATGGCTGCAAAAGAGGTATGACGACGGCTACCTGAATCAAAAGGCGACTTTCGCACTAAGCGATGTACACCCGTTTCAGTACGCAACCAGCCATAAGCATATTCACCTTCGACTTTGATAGTGGCGCTCTTGATCCCCGCGACTTCACCCGCAGAAGCTTCTAACAAGGTTAACGTGAAACCTTTACGTTCGCCAAAGCGCAAAAACATTCTCAGCAGCATTTCGGCCCAGTCTTGTGCTTCGGTGCCACCAGAGCCTGCTTGAACATCAACATAGGCATCATTGGCATCTAGTTCACCGGAAAACATCCGCTGAAATTCTAATTGTTCAACAATTTCTTGTAATCGCTCACCTTCAATCACTAATTCTTGGAAAGCGGCATCGTCATCTTCTTCTTTAGCAAGTTGCAAGAATTCTTGCGCATCATCAACATTTGATTGCGCATGGGTGAGGGTATTCACCAATTTTTCGAGTTGGACACCTTCTTTACCGAGTGCCTGGGCAAGTTCAGGATCTTGCCAAATGGCTGGATCCTCTTGCATCACTCTAACTTCTTCTAAGCGCTCGCGCTTTTCATCAAAGTCAAAGGTACCTCCGAAGCTCATCGAGTCGCTTGGTCAAATCTTTTAATTGTAATTGTAACGGTGCAATTTCCACGCTTTGTCTTATTTACTTCGAAAAATAGGTCGATTATACAAGTAATTAACACATTTTCTCAAGGTGCACTATCTGGCAACTCAGCTTCATTTGGCCCCTAAAGGTCTGCACTTTAGGGACATAAACAACGTTCACGGTATCCCCTGCCGTGACAGGGAGGGGCAGATCGGGGTCGCAGCAGTTAAACCAAACCGCCTCAAACCAGACCTCATCTACCGATAAACCCAACCGCAAATGGGTTTTGGTTTGGCCCATCACGGTGGCACTAACTACCTGTCCCCGTAACTCAAACGAGGGGGGTTCAAACTCACGTCCGAAGGGCTCTAACTGATCGGTCATCTGTTTGATGTAAGGCACGGTCACCGACTCAATAGGAAGTTCGCCATCTGACCATACAACAGGCCCTAAGCGGCTAGTCTCTACTTGCTCTTGAATGACGGTTTCAAAATGCTCGGCAAATTCTTCGAATTTAGCACGATAGAGTGTTAACCCCGCAGCCGCTTGGTGCCCACCAAATTTAATTAATATATCTGGATATCTATCATGAATAGTTTGCAACGTTTCCCGCAGGTGCACCCCATCAACTGAGCGTGCCGATCCGGTTAAGATGGCACTATCATCTTGTTTAGGACAAAGAATAATCACGGGCCGTCCAAACCAATCTTTCACTCGGCTCGCACTGATCCCGTGCACGCCTGCGTGGCCATCTTCCAAAAAAATACACAAACTACTCTTTTGCTTTGCAAATTGCTTAAGGGCCTCTACTAAGGCTTGATTGGTAATATTATCTTGAATGCTTTTACGCTCAGCATTTTGCGTACGTAAATGTTCGACCCATTCTTTAGCTTCGGAGTCGGATTTTGACAATAAAAAACTCACCGAGCCAAACGCACAGGCTAATCGACCATCACTGTTTAGCAGTGGCCCGATTTTAAACCCCAGATCTTCTGAAGATAATGGCGACGACAAAGTAGGCATCAGTGCACGCCAGCAAGGGCGCAAGCCCTGTTGGATCAACTTCATGCCATAAGCCACAATAGCACGGTTATTTTTACTACGCGCCACACTCACGCAATCAGCAATTGTTCCCACAGCGACAAAATCTAAGCATTCGGCAAGACTGGCAAAATCACGCGACGTGGTTTTAATAAGATGCGATCGCAGTGCAGCCATTAATAACCACGCCACCATACAACCCGCAATCAATCTATCTGGATAAACACTATCAGCCCGGGTTGGGCTAATGACAGCATAAGCACTGTGAGGAATACCCTCAACCGGAATTTCATGGTGATCGGTCACGATGACATCGATACCTGCTGCTTTTAAGATCGCAATTTGCGCTTCATCGGATGAGCCATTGTCGGCAGTAATAACCAGTGACGGCCGAGGCACATCGGCTAAAATACGCAACGCCAACGCATGCGATAAACCATAGCCTTCTTTTAAGCGATGGCCAATATAAGAGCGAACCTTTTCTTGTGGATGACCAAAAATATGCACCAAAGCACTATGCAAAACTGCATGGCTTGTTTGACCGTCACAGTCATGATCGGTTTCGATCCCAATCACTTCACCTGCTGCAAAAGCACGAGCAATCCGCTCTACCGATTTTTCAATATCGGGTAACGTACTAGGTGAATCCAGGGCTTTTAATTTAGGTGTCAGCATATCGCGCACAGACTCTGCCATTAACGTCGGTCGTGCCGCTAAAATTCTGGCTAACAGCGGGTCCAACCCTTCTGCTTCCGCTTCCTTTTCTCGTGCTTCATTGATGGTACGACGTTTGATTTTGGCTAAAGGTAAGTCTTTGATACTCATTGAATTGTTTTTTTTCCATCAGGTAAAAAAGCTGATATCAGTTTTGTTTTTTTCCAGAAATAATAAAATTGTCTGCGAGTAAGCACGTATTCTATTTGCTCATCAAGACGCAGCGTCAGAGCCGCAATCACACCTGATTTCAATGATGCCAACAGTGGCACTAGCCATTGTTGCTCAAGCTCGGCAATGGATGGACGAGGCGTTAGCAACAAATGCTTCGCCTTATCAAGCATTGTGTTGGACCAATTAACCGGTAAATGTTGAGCGTTAACCTTAGCATTATACGCCTTGGCCTTAAGTACCATATCGTCAGTGTAAATCGCATCAAAGTCGGTTTTGTGCTGGGTTTCATCTATTCCGTTACCCCAAAACCACAAACTGACCGTTTGCGAGAGTAACATTTGGCATTCGGTTAATAATAGCCGCCAGTAGACTTCATCTACGCCGGTTGGCAAATTGGATGCCATGCTCTTACCGATAACCGTGCCAAGATCATACATCACCACCTCGGTATGGTGCTTCATTTCAAAAAGCCATAAACCTGGGTCAATAATTTCAAGCCTAATGCCATCTTGCTGCAAAAAACCGTTCAAGAGGGTTACCATTGTCATTTCATCTTGAGCTGATAAAGAGGCTTTATTGACGATATAAACCGTTTTTAGGTCTGCATAGCATTCAATAGGCGAAGCCAAGCAATAAGAGAAGCCCTTAGGGTACCCCTTTAAGGTAGCTAAAAGCGCCGCTATGGGTAAATGGGCAGATTGACTAAACAAGGGACGGCTTGGCTGAACTTTGGCTCTTGATAGGCACCATGCTAAGTCACTACTGGATGCACACTGATCAATGTTTTGCAGGAGATCAGGCACGTGGAGCGTCACAGTTTTGCTCATGAATAATGATAGGACTCCGAAGGTGTTGTTGACTATGTTACAAGATTAGCTAATAGGGGGTGCCCTATTTGGCTTAAGGATATTCTTTTAAGCCAAATATGTACAAAAAATTAGTAAAGTATTCAAATGACTAAACTAAGTGGAGGACTAGTGGATGAATTAGCATTTTGGCGTTGAATAGCCTAAGAGGTGATCTTGTTTATAAGTATTACCCAAGCGTTCTGTTCGCGAAGAACTTTGACTAGGAAGGTATACATTTGAATAATTCAAACCAAAAACAAAAGTCTTATCAAATTGCTGTATCGTTTTCGTTAAAATTTGTTCAAATTCATCATCGCAAGCCACTGGAGCAAATTGTGCTAACCACTTCACTGTCATGCCTTTAAAAATACCTTCCTTGGGTGAAACAGCAAAATCATCATTGAACAGATCCTGGCTATACTTTTTTAGAATGATTTTCAGGAGTTCAGGATGATTATCTGAATGACGTGCAATTAACCATAGCGTTGTTTTATAAGTTGAAGATTGTATTCGCAATACACTAATATCAGTGACGATATCCAATATTTTTTCATAGCAAGGCTTTTCTTCTTGAAGAATCTCGTTAATGGACTTTTCAATAGATGAGTATTTTTCATCGTCCACCCTAAACGTAGACTGTGAAAAGGGACCTGTTTTCATTTTTCAATCCTCCTATTTATCATTGTAAATTATTAATTCTGCCAGTCGACGATACCAAGTAAGCTGACAATCTATTGGACATTCTAAATAATCGCTTTTGGATAATCAATGGTTCAATTAACCATTATCGAGCTTTAAATAAGTTTATTAATAATAAATAATATAAAACATGTGGTATTAACCAAGCTCAATCCTCGCCTGTGCAACCCCATATACTGAGTGAGAATGTTGAGCAACTGAATATGTATTGAAATTGCCGATTTTAAGAAAAATCTGCTAATATCGGAAGCCATATGAGCATACATCAAGACGACAGCACTGCAACTTATCAGATTAAGCGTTATGAGCCAGGGAAAATCTGGATCAATGAGCTTTGCTATGAACAAAGTATCATTATTAGACCACATCAAATCATCCACCCTTGGCGCCCGCAGAACATCGCCGAGTTAACCGCGGATGATTTTAAAGCGTTTAGTGAGAATAAGCCTGATATTGTATTGCTGGGTACAGGTAGTACACTAGTCATTCCCTCTGACGAAATATTGCAAAACTTGTGGTCAAAAGGCATTGGAGTTGAATTTATGGACTCACGGCGTGCTTGTTTTACTTATACAGTACTGGCCGCAGAAGAGCGTCATGTGGCGGCATGTATTATTATCGCTTAAACTGCTTAACCTTCAATGGCTCTCTCTTCATCGCAATGCGAATTAAATATTCTCGTCCTAGCGGGTGGTTATGGCAGGCTTTACGTAATTGCTGACGCCCCATTTTAACTTTATCAAATAGGTTTTTTGAACAACCATTTTCGCGATGACAATTAAAGCGAATCGATTCCATGCCATTAAAAATAGCGGTCAAGTGCTCAAAGATCTTTTCTTCATCAGGATTTTTACGATTAAAAGCGGTGACGAGCAATTGAATGTTATCGCTCATTTTGTCTAGCAGTTCTTTAATCACCCCTTTTCTCGCAACAACATAGCATTTTTTTAGCATGTCTTGCGTTTCTATAAAGGCTGTTAACCACTCAATATCCGCCAGATTAGAGACTTTTTTTAATTGATCGCGCAAATATTCAGTCGTCGAATACATGATCCCCTGATGCGTATAAACAAAATCTGACGGAGGTGATGAGAGCGTTTGCATTAAGCTTTGCTCAAGCGCATTTAATTGCAACAGTGTTTCTTGGCGATAACTTAGATGATTAAGCGCTCTGATAGCACTATTCAGATTAGTGGATTCAATCTCCAAGGCATGAATCGGGTTAACAATATGATCACTGTAAATCTGCACCAGGGTCGTCTTTTTAAGCACAGTAGTTAAATTCAAAATAGCAATGTAACAATGTGCATGTGCTTCTTTGGCAAAGATAAATTCATTTTGATTTAACATTTCAGGGTTCTCTTTACATTCATCCAACCGATAGCGGTAGGTCAGCATATTTTCTCTGACCTTCATTAAAATTCTATCTACATGGTATAAATAAGTACTTGCCGCTAAAATATCCAGATCCCATTGCTTTTTAGTGCCCAAGTCGAGTTCGCTTCTCAGTTTTTTCACTAAAGACTGAAGCTCGTCGATAAGTATCATCGGATCAGCCGCCAGATGGTGAGTCTCGGGCTTTAATAAAAGCTCGCTTTTACTGCTTTTTCTCGCGAAAAGCAACTTCATCTTTTGCCACCAGGTTGTTAATGAATGTAATTTCTCTTTCATGTTTTTACATCTTAATGGGTCATGTTTTTATTAATTCCCTGTCGAATAGGCCACCCTGCCCGTTTCCTGATTGCCATCATTAAATTGGAACACAAATTGCCCTCTAAAAACAAGTTAGCATATTGACACATTGCCTATCTCGTGTTGTAGATCACAGTAAGGGGAAACCTTTTACCAACTTATAAGGACTAACCCTTAGAAGCGAAGTGAAATAATGCGTGTATAGCCTTATAGTCGCCAAACGCAAGGGGAAGAGCATGGCTAAGAAGATACAAAAAAAAATATCCGCCGCCCTTAACCATAAAAAAAAGCGAGAACAATATGCCCCTGAAAATACGATAAAGGAATGGCAAACAGTACTTAACAATAGCCCTTTCGCATCAATTATTCCTTCGTTGCAAAGCTTAGATATTGAGAACGTCCCGTATGAAAATGCAACGCCACAAATATTACAGGAACTCTTCTTGACGATTATTACCAAACTAAAAAATAATTACTTTAACCAAGAGCACAATCGAAATAAATTAGCTCACCATATTAATATGATAAGCGATTTGTTAAACACGTCTCATGAACAAATGCACAATAAAATAATCGGTCAGTATTTCAACATGAATGAAATAGTAATTACTCTGTTGTTTATCAATAACCAAATGGCACTTGCAGTAAAGTTTTCTAAACTGATGATTAATGTCATTAATCGCCAAATTAAAGACACCATGGGATTTGCTAACAATATTGTTGATAATGACAACATCCTTAAGCAACTTAACGACTTAACAGAACTTTGCCCTGAACTGAGTCGAACATCAAGCGAATGGTTCCAAGATGAGATAAGAAATCATTTTCTAACAAGTAATTTTCTCACTGACACATTAACCAACCTGCAACTTCATGATTTTCCTGAACCGCCACTTGATTTAGTTGATAATTATTCACGAACCTACAGTGATGAAGATTTCAATAATGACTTAACCAATGCGCTTAGCTCTGTAGGCAGTACTTTCGACAATGCACTTTTATCACACGCTGCACAAACAAAGCCTATTCAGAATTTAACATCAAACACATTAAAACAAAACAACATCAGAAAGGCCTATCGCAAAATGCACAATCTTATTGCTAGAAATTTAGTAATAAGCGATTCGATGATAAATAAAAGGCTGCATCAGTTTATTGTTGAAGCAATTAATCATGCCTTACTTGAACAAGGGCAGTTTATGACACATCATGTTAACAGGATCTGCAAACGCTACGTTAAGGAACAAGTCAATGTAATTGCATTAAGCAAGGCCATTAAAAACCAACGAATAGCGATAAAATCATTTTTGACAGAACTTGATAAGCTACCTAAAAGTAATGAGACTGAAATTCTGGCTAGCTTTTTAAACAAAAAAGTACAATCTACATTGTATTTCAAAATAAGAAATGCGCTTAATAAGGTCGTTCAGGAAAACCGCTATCTTTCATATAAATCTTATACAATCAATGTGATTCAGTATATGAAAATCCTGCTAACGCAACCTGTTTACGAGAGTGGCATGCTCGTTCAGTTAAAATTTGACAACCCTGATATCATTCTACCCTTCTCAATAGAATTATTATCTGAAATAAAAAAACATGTCATTAGAGTTAATAAATATTCATCAAAAAAGTCAATTAAAAGAGAATGTTCATATTTGCTGCATACCTTGATATTTGATGAGGAATTATCTCAGCAGCTGCAAAAGATCCAAGCACTACACAACGCAGACTTCACTCCGGTGATCAGCAAAATATTAATGCCGTATGATAATCAAGAACTATTGAACCTAGCTAGGGATGTTAACAATTCCACCCTGGCTTCACCTCAACTGGATGAGCTGTTAAAATCTGAATCGCTCTCTTCGATGAACTTTGAATTGATCAAATATGAACAATACGTTAGAGCTTTAGGTAAATTACACTTAGCTGCCATTCAACATCCAGAAGATGACGATTTACGTAAAAGAATAGATGAAATTTATAAGAACATTAACGATTCATTTTCAAAGTTACAAGTCATCATTGATTTGATCGCTATTACCCAGATGATACCTGAAGAATCTATGTCTCAAGGTGTAGCAGAAGTCATTGGTAACATTAAAGAAGATCTAGACGAGATTAGTTTGTCATTTGTAAAGTTAAATAATGTCGCTCTGGAATTTGCTCACAAAAACGTCGATCCTAAAGATATCTTTCTACGACGTATTATTAGAGGAGATTTTTTCCACATAAAGGATCAGGCCCTTTTAGAAAATGCAGCGATGGCAATGCTTAATAGCGTACCACCTATAGCCTTACTCGACGGTATTATTCAGCAATTTGAAAAATACAATCCTGAACAGCAACAGGCATGCCTCACATTCTATGAAAATTATATAGCAAGTGATAATTCACAAATGCTGTTTAGCGCTGTTAATCCAAAAGAAAGCGCATTTTATAAGAAACTCGAACAATTCATTAACCTCGTAAACAATGCAGGTCTATCAACACATCATTTAACAAAACTAAGTGAAAAAAACATAGCAGCAAGTATTCTGCGCTTTAATGGATCCCTTAAAGCGTTACAAGAAAATATTTCCACTAAAGAACAACTCATCCGAAGAATCAATACCATTTGTGATAAAATCAATCGAAATGTTTTTAACTTAACAAAGCTTGATGAGTATTTAGAAGAAATATTGAATATCATTAACGCCGAAAATTTTAGTAATTTCACTTCTCTTGAGCAATCAAAATTGTTAACCGTATTTAATCAGTTAAAAGAAGAATCGAGTAATTTATCCTTTCATAAAGGCGCCTTTGAAAAAGTAAGAAAGAATCTTAATGTCGCCTTAGTGAAAAAATCAGCGATTCAACCTCCATCAAACGAGGTGTTTAGTCAAAAGAAGCTTGTTAATCAATCCAGCATTCTTGAAGTCATTAAAAATACGGTAGAAGATGACAGCAACATTGCCTTCTATGACAAAATAGTGATCAAATTTATTAACAGCATAGAAGCAGAATTCGCCAACTTATTCACTCAAATAGATCTGAATGAATTAAGAGATCTTAATTGGACCCTTGATTCGCAACGTGAAATAGAAGAGCTAAATCCAAACGCTCCGCATGTGAAGGAATATCATGAGAATTTGGAACTTGCCAGTCAATTTACTAGTTTATTAATTTTATACCATATCGATAGCAACCAAGTTCCTAAACAACATCACGATCTTCAGCAAGTTAAGCAATACTATCAGTTCGTAGAGAAAGCATTAGTTCAAGCACTTGAAATGAAAGCTTTGACAACTGCTTATATTTTGTACAAAACGGTCCAAAGTAACCCCATTAAACGGCTTGGATTAGCCTCATCAATGGCTGAATCAACGTACTTATCCTATTTAAGTAAATCTAAAGAAGCTCAGGTCAAAATATCAGACTTACTTCGCGACAAAGGGGCTTTACCCCTGTTGCCGTTTATCCTTCAAAAGCTCATCTTTGCCTATAAAAAACAATATGGAAGCCAATTTGAAAAATTAGGTGGTGTCGGGCGCGTGTTAACCTATTTTGTAAACAAAAAGGAACACATAAAAAGCATAGGTTACCCACAAGATAAAGTCCTGCCTGAAATGAGATTATTTCTTATAAGGTTAAATGTATTTTCTGCAGAAAATAGCAAATTAGACAACTTTAAAATTCAACGCTTATTGCTGGAAACATCCAATAATATAAAACCAGATGTTTCTACAAAATATGCTATCAGCGATTTTAAATCAGTAGGTGGCTTGGTTAAGCACCTAAAAGTCTGTCGATCTCGTTCTATTGACTATCAATTTAAGATGTTAAATCCTGAAAAAGAGCTATTCGACTGGGTGTTAGCCTCTATCAAAGCCGATACTAAGTTTATTCAATTTTCGGATTCTATCGAAGCACTGTTCTTAATGAATGAGATTAATTATTCACAAAAAAGAAATTACAAACGGTTCAATAGTGATTTAATTTTAATACTAACTTATTATCAAAATCAAATTGCTCGTATTCTACAATTAAAAGATGATAAAAACAAAAGCAATCTTGAGCTGTTTTTTTCACAATTTAACAAATTAAAACGGATAAGAGATATTAAAGAATCTGAAAAGGGTACCTTTGAACTATTTTCTCAATTACAAACCCAAAAGCAACTTATTCAAAAAATCGATAATCAATATACCTTTTATATTCGCATGCTTGAACAATTAGAAAAGCATCGTTCTCAAACTGCCTATTCACAGTTACTAGAAGATGTCTTATCCGGTAATGCAAAAAAATCCATGACACTTCCGACTGAGCGTGAAACGTACAGACAAGCCAACAATCAAAATCTTTTGCCAGATAACGAATATGACATTCCAAGTGCCGAACCTGAACATCCTGATAGAATCGGCATCAATCGTACTATGTCATTTTCCCCTAACGAACAAGCCTCCGTGCTTGCTCTTTTTAACACGGATGAATTAAAAGCTGAGTTTTTAAACGCATTTCCATGGGCAGTTCACATCGATAATCTCGATAAATTAAATAAAATGCAATTTAATCCCAGTGTTAATTTATTAGGAACACCACGGTTATTTGCCTTGGAGCTACAATTAGCAACAATTAAATTTGTTCTGATTGCGATGGATAGCTTAGGTAAAGTTGCTGGATACAGCGGTGAATTAACCATACAAAATTTTGATCGCATTAATGATATTATAAACCAGCTAAAATGGCTGACGGGAGAATTAAAAGCACCTGATGTGAATGAAATACAGTTGTTAGAACAAGTGCAGGCGGTGATACCCGAAATGGCTTTCCATAACCAAGAATATTTTGATATGCAACAACTGTATAACCCTCCCTTTAGGGTTGAGGGCAACCCTAATATGAATGGTTTTTGCCATTTGAATGAACATCTCGCCTATGAGCTGAGTGGTGTCAATTATGAAGATAGTTTACTTGCTCCAGCTACACCGTCATCTCCTTACTTAGAAAAAATGAGCTTGGTGACTATTAATCACGACAAAACTTGACGCCAAAAGCATCTGACTTGCATACTCCTTTCATTCTTATTGTTGTGGAGTTCTGAATGCCATTTGAAAATACCCCGGAAAAATTTGGCAGCCTAACCAAATTTTTACATTGGAACATTGCGCTTCTTTTTGTCGTGCAATTCTTTCTCATCTATCGACGTGAATATTTCCCTAACGATACCAATGAAAAATTACAATATCTCTTATTGCATAAATCGCTAGGTGTCTGTGTGCTGGTCTTAGCTTTTTCGATGTTACTTTGGCGAAGAGTGGGGACACGCCCTCTTATGCCAAGCAGTATGACGCAAAGAGAGCTCCTAGCGGCAAAATGGACTCATATTCTTTTATATGCAGTCATGCTTATCATGCCGTTGAGTGGTATTTTAATGTCGATTTTTGCTGGGTATACTGTCTCGTTTTTTGGCCTATTTGAACTCCCCTTATTGTTTCCTAAAAATGAAACCATTGGCACCGTTTTTTACCGAACCCACGTGATCTCTTCTTACTGTATTTTTGCCGTGGTTGGGATACATACATTTGCAGCGTTATATCATCACTATGTTAGAAAAGATAATGTGCTACAACGCATGCTATAGCGCAACATCCGCTTGACGACATGTTGCTCGCACTCTCATAATCGCTGATCGTTTTAATACAGCGCTGGAGAGCAATATGTCGCTACAAAATACCCCAGAAAAGTTTGGTAGCCTAACAAAATTATTACATTGGACCATTTTCATTCTTTTTATGGTCCAATACTTTCTGGTTTACCGCCGCGAATACTTTCCGAAAACCTCCCCTGAAAAATTACAGTACATGCTCTTACACAAATCATTTGGCGTTTGCGTGCTGGCCTTAGCGTTAACGATGTTGATATGGGGCCGTATCGGTAAAAGACCAGCTATGCCAATCAATATGTCAGGTTTAGAAAAATTTGCGGCTAAATCTATTCACTTATTATTGTATGTTGTCATGTTCGTCATGCCAATTACGGGAATGTTAATGTCCCAGTTTGCTGGATATCCTGTGTCTGTATTTGGTTGGTTCGATATGCCAAGCTTTTTTAGTAAGAATGAAAGCTTAGCTCACTTCTTTAAGGAAACGCATGAAATCAGCTCTTTTATTATCATGGGCATTGTTGGAATTCATGTTTTCGCTGCGTTCTTTCATCACTACGTGAGAAAAGACAACGTGCTAACCAGAATGTTACCTTTCAGATAATACTTATTTTCCTACGCCAGCCAAGTTTACGGAACAGGGACTCGCGTTTTACCCCGGGTAACGCACATGCTACTCATGCGCTTAACCCAGGCTTATGAGCGGGGAATTTGATTTGTTAAACCTTCACTTTACGAATAGCCCGATAATAAGGCTTCCAGGTTTGCTCTTTTACAAAAGTCGCAAAATCCATGTTCGGCTTCACTCTCGCCACCCCATCTTTGATTGCTTGTGCGGCAACGGCATGCCCGACATAAGTGGCTAATTCAGGGATATCGGTTACCGCGGGCAATAAGGGCTTGGTCAAATCTTGTAAAATAGGAGCGCGCTCGCTAATCGCTTGAGTCGCTGCCCATAACATATTGTCTGTGACCTCTGTTGCTTTAGTCGCGATAACCCCAAGTCCAATACCAGGGAACGATAAGGCATTGTTACATTGCGTAATAGTAAACATTTTGCCTTTGTATTCCACCGGTGGGAAGGGGCTTCCTGTGGCAATCAGTGCCTTGCCATCGGTCCAGGTGATGAGATCTTGCGGATCACCTTCACAATTCTCATTCGGATTCGATAAGGGACAAATAATTGGCTGAATTGTGTTAGCTGCCATGGCTCTAACCACTGCTTCGTTAAATGCGCCACGCACGGTCGAGCAGCCAATTAGGATAGTCGGATGAACTTGGTTTACAACCGCTTCCAGATCACGCTTATCCGTTGACCAAGCTTTTACTTCGGAAGCATTTCTTACATAGGGCTGTTGGAATAAGTTGAGATCTTTCATTCCATCAACTAATATACCGTGACGGTCGACTAGCCAAAATTGGCGTCTGGCATCCGCTTCCGCAATGCCTGCGTGCAACATGGCATTAAATAATAAATCAGCAATACCAAGGCCTGCCGTTCCGGCGCCAAACACCACAATTTTTTGATCTTTAATAGCTAAATTCGATGCTTTGATTGCAGCTAATAACGCCGCCAATGTCACTACCGCTGTCCCTTGCATGTCATCATTAAACGAGCAATGTTGTAATCGATAGGTTTCTAAAATCCGTCTGGCATTTTGCTGTGCAAAATCTTCCCAGTGGATCATGCAATTGGGGAATTTCACTTTTACTGCATTCACAAAACGTTCAATAAAGTCATCATATTCTTTACCCGCGATACGCGCGTGACGCCATCCTAAGTACAGAGGGTCATTTAATAGCTCGGGGTTATTCGTTCCCACATCCAGCATGATAGGAATCGTTCGATAGGGATTAATACCACATAAACTATAAACCACTAATTTGGCGACAGGAATATCCATCCCACCGATCCCTTGATCACCAATGCCTAAAATACGTTCCCCATCGGTGGCTACCAACAATTCAATTTCTTCATGGGTACGGTTATCTAAAATCTCATCGATTTTATCACGATCAGGATAAGCAATATAAAGACCTCGAGGTTGGCGAAATTCATGACTAAAGCGTTTTACCGCAGCACTGACACCAGGAGTGTAAATAAGCGGTAACGTTTCATGTAAATTATCAAGCAACAGGTTATAAAACAGAATTTCGTTTTTGTCATGCAGATTATTCAGGTAAATATATTTTTGCATGGTCGAGGTGTAACGATTGTATTGGTTTTTAGCGCGATCGAGTTGCTCTTGGAGCGTTTCGACGCGATGCGGTAACTTGCCCAACAATTTTAAGGCATGGCGCTCTTCTTGGGTAAAGGCCGTCCCTTTATTCAACAAGGGAGTTACCAACAGTTGTTTGCCGGTAAGCTCGGTTTCAATCCATTCATGGCCCAAAGCGTTATCAATACGTGTGGTATATTTTAGCATGTGCTTATTTCAACCAATTCCTTGCGTTGTTGAAAAGTGACATCCAGGGTGTATCCTGTTCCCTTGTCTTGGGATGCCATGAAAGCTGCCACGTTTTAAAGACCCTTTCTGGGTGCGGCATCATGATGGTGGCACGGCCATCATCACTGGTAAATCCGGTTACCCCGGCTCGCGACCCATTCGGATTGAAGGGGTAGCTCTGTGTGGGTTTACCCTGATTATCCACAAAGCGCAAAGCGACCTTCGCGTCCTGCCCTGCTTCTTCAGCATAGCCTTCACCGTGCGCTACCGCTATAGGGAAGATCATTCCCTCGAGCCCATTTAATAATATGGAAGGTGACTTACAAACCTCTACCAAACTCAGCCTTGCTTCAAATTGCTGAGATTGATTTTGACTAAACCGTGGCCAATGAGTCGCCCCTGGAATAATATCACCTAACTGCGATAACATTTGGCAGCCATTACAAACGCCTAACGTAAATGTATTGGTACGCGCAAAGAAAGTCGCGAATTCTTCCCGAACCTGCTCTGAATAGAGAATGGATTTTGCCCAACCCTTGCCTGCCCCTAACACATCACCATAAGAAAACCCGCCACAGGCCGCTAACCCATGAAACCCAGCTAAGCTTTGGCCCTGCAATAAATCACTCATGGTGACATCAACCGCCTCAAAACCCGCTAAGGTAAATGCGGCAGCCATTTCATTATGCCCATTCACACCTTGCTCACGCAAAATAGCGACTTTCGGTTTGATCTGTTGATAAACCGCTACGGCTGGGCGCGTTTTAGGCATGGTCACAAACAAACCCGGATCATCATCATTCACAATGCTATCGTACACTTGTTTAGCACAGGCGGGGTTGTCTCGCATGGCTTGTAATACCGTACTGGTTTTAGACCATAATGCCTGTAATTCCTTGCGCTCTTCTTCATAAAGGATCTTTTCTTGATAAGCGATGATGATATTCTCTTCATCTTCATTAAGCGTTGCTACGGTATGTAACGCATCAATCAACCCATGACGACTAAAAATAGCACGACATTTTTCTAATGAAGCTTTGTCGATTTGGATCACAACCCCTAACTCTTCAGTCAATAAGGCGGCTGTTAGATCCTGCTTTTCTTTGACATAAGTCGATAAATCAATCGATAAACCCACATGGGTTGCAAATGCCATTTCACACAAGGTGACGAATAAACCGCCGTCACTGCGATCATGGTAGGCCAACAACAGATTATCTGCTTTAAGTTCATTCAAAGCCTTAACAAAAGAGAGCATCACTTGCGCGTCGACATTGGGTGCCTCTCCTCCTCTTTGATTAGTCACTTGCGCAAAAATACTGCCGCCTAATCGATATTGCTGCGCAGCCAAATCGACTAAAAGTAATAACGTGTCGGTTCCTGTTTCTAACAACGGTGTCAACGTTTTACGAATATCTTGTACCGGTGCAAACGCGCTGGCTACTAACGTCATTGGCGATACGACTTCATATTGTCCTTTGTCATCTTGCCAGACGCTGCGCATTGACATCGAGTCTTTACCCACCGGTACCGTGATGTTCCAAGTAGGGCACAATTCTTTACCAACTGCTTTTACCGCCGCATATAACGCTGCTTCTTCTTCAGCATTTTGCGCAGCCGCCATCCAATTACACGATAAACGAATGTCGCTTAAATCTTTCACATCGCTGGCTAATATATTTAACACGGCTTCTGCAACAGCCATTTTAGCGGATGCTGCTGGATCAATGAGTGCTATAGGAGGTCTTTCCCCCATACTCATGGCTTCACCCGTAAACGTGGTGTAACTAGAAGCAGTGACAGCGCAATCGGCAACCGGCACTTGCCAGGGGCCAACCATTTGATCACGTGCAACAAGTCCTGTAACGGTTCTATCACCAATCGTAATGAGAAAGCTTTTATCGGCAACGGCTGGCGCTTGTAAAACACGACTAATCGCTTCGTCAAGTGGAATGTTATCGGTCTTAATCGCTAATGGGGTAATGATTTGCGTGGTGATCTTCTTATAAAGTTGTGGCGCATTACCAAATAAGAGCGACTGAGGTATATCAATGGGCTTAACGCCTAACAACTCATCACTCATCACAAGGTGCGGGTCCTGGGTCGCATGACCTAAAACGGCATAAGGGCAGCGCTCACGCTTTGCTATCACATCAAATTCGTTTAATCGGTCTTTGTGAATAGAAAGCACATAACGCTCTTGTGATTCATTGCACCAGATTTCCAGTGGCGTCATCCCCTTTTCATCGTTAGGGATCATTCGAAGCGCTAAGCTTGCGCCTTTACCTGCATCATGAACCAATTCAGGGATTGCATTGGCTAAACCGCCTGCGCCCACATCGTGAATCGAAATGATGGGGTTATTCTCACAGGCTACGCAGGCATCAATCACTTGTTGGGCTCTGCGTTGCATTTCGGGGTTTTGTCTTTGTACCGATGCAAAATCTAATTGTGCATCACTTGAACCTTGTGCCACCGAGGAAGCCGCTCCTCCGCCTAAACCAATTTTCATGGCAGGGCCACCGAGCACAATAATTAAGGCATTGGCTGGGATCGGTTGTTTGCTAACATGTTGTTCTTGAATGTTACCCATGCCACCGGCAATCATAATCGGTTTATGATAGCCTCTGGCATAATACGTTTTACTACTGGGAACAGCTTCCTCAAAGGTCCGAAAGTATCCCGTTAAATTAGGTCGACCAAATTCATTGTTAAAGGCTGCGCCACCAATGGGGCCCTTCAACATAATTTCACTGGCACTGACAATTCTGTCGGGATAAAAAGCTGCACCTTCCCAAGGTTGCGGTAAATGGGGTAACCGTAAGTTCGATACCGTATAGCCACACAAGCCGGCTTTTGGCCTGGCACCGCGACCGGTTGCGCCTTCATCACGAATTTCACCGCCCATACCCGTGCCTGCACCTGCAAAAGGTTCAATAGCTGTTGGGTGATTATGGGTTTCGACTTTCATTAGAATGTGTACTTTTTGTTCATGAAAACGATAGGTTTTATCAATCGTGTCGCAATAAAAGCGTTCATTACCAAAACCTTCAATCACCGCAGCATTATCATGATAAGCCGACAGCACGCCTTTAGGGTTATGCTGATAGGTATATTTAATCATGCCAAACAAGGAATCAGGTTGTGCAATTTGATCGATCTCAAATTGGGCTTTGAAAATCTTATGACGGCAATGCTCGGAATTCGCCTGCGCAAACATCATTAATTCCACATCAGTGGGATCACGTTCTAATGCATTATATTGATCGACCAAATAAGTAATTTCATCTGCTGACAAAGCCAAACCCAATGTATCATTAGCGTTTTCTAAAGCAGTTTTGCCTTCTGATAATAAAGGGATGATCGCTATTTTTCCGGGTGTTTGTTCGTGAAATAGCCCCTCAATATCCTGCCAAGCGGTAACAACCGATTCCGTCATTCGATCATGCAGCAAGGGTAATAAAGGCGACCATTCTTTAGGCGTTAAAGGCTTGTCATCGTTTAAGGTTAACTGATAAACGCAAGCTTGCTCAAGCCGACGAACTTTGTTAATACCGGCATGGTGCATAATATCAACCGCTTTGCTTCCCCAAGGGGACTGGGTGCCAAAACGCGGTATGATCCAAAGCGAAAATCCTTGGCTATCTTGGCTTTCATTTATCTGACCTTCTAGAACATCACTTAGGCGTTCACGCTCTATTGGGCTGAGTTCACCTTGTAGATCCACAAAATATTCGGTGTGCGCACTCAGTACTTTTAAGCGCGGTAGTATTTGCTTTAGTCTGGTGAATAATTGGGAAAGTCTGAAATCTGAAAGCGCATTTTGACCAATAAGTCTTAGCATTATAATCTCACTCTACACTATTGCGCCTTGGCGCTTTTTGCGAAAAAAATCCGATAACAATTGACTGCATTCATTAGCAAGAATACCAGAAGTTAACTCAACACGATGATTCAATTCGGCATGCTGCACAATATTAAACACACTGCCGGCTGCTCCCGTTTTGGGATCAAAGGCACCAAAGACCACGCGCTCGACTCTGGCTTGAATGATGGCACCGGCACACATCGCGCAAGGCTCTAAGGTGATATACAAAGTGGTATTGGGAAGTCGATAGTTTTGTAAGGCATGGCCGCCTTGGCGTAAGGCGTTCATTTCAGCGTGAGCGCTGGGGTCGTGATCTTTAATGGGAGAATTCTGTCCCTGCCCTATAACTTGATTCTCAAAAACCAGTATAGCCCCTACGGGAACTTCGCCAGCAAGCTCGGCCTTATGAGCTAGATCTAACGCTTTGCGCATCCAAAATTCATCGTTCATAATATTCTTCGTAATGTGCAAAACATTTTATTTTGCAACTAGGCGTCGAGCAATTCAAAACCGGAGTGTACTTCAGTACATGAGGATTTTGAATTGCGATGACAACAACGTTGCAGAATAAAAGGGGCAGCACACTTTATTCCCACTCGATTGTGGCAGGTGGTTTGCTAGAGATATCATACGTTACCCGCGCAATACCCTTAATTTCATTAATAATACGACTCGACGCCATCTCTAATAACTCATAAGGTAAACGTGCCCAGGTCGCCGTCATGAAATCGGTGGTTTCTACGGCACGCAATGCAATCACATATTCATAACTTCTAGCATCACCCATCACACCCACTGCTTTAACGGGTAAAAATACCGCAAAAGCTTGGCTCACTTTGTCATAGTAGTTAAATTGATGCAGGCACTCGATAAAAATAGCATCGGCTTGACGCAATAAATCGGCATAGCCTTCTTTCACTTCACCTAAAATGCGCACCCCTAGGCCAGGACCAGGAAACGGATGGCGATAAACCATTTTCTCTGGCAAACCTAAAGCCACACCCAATTTTCGCACTTCATCTTTAAAGAGCAATCGCAATGGCTCACAGAGTTTTAAATTCATTTTTTCAGGCAAGCCACCCACATTGTGGTGCGATTTAATCACATGTGCTTTGCCGGTATGTGCACCTGCAGATTCAATCACATCAGGGTAAATGGTGCCTTGTGCCAACCATTTTACTTTGGGTAACCGTTTCGCTTCTTGATCAAAAATTTCAACAAAGGTTTTACCAATGATTTTGCGCTTTTCTTCGGGATCGGCAATGCCTTTCAGCGCTTCATAAAAAACCGCTTTGGCATCGACCTTTATCACTTTAACACCCATATGCGAAGCGAAAGTGGCCATCACTTGTTCGGCTTCGTTTAAACGCAATAACCCATTATCAACAAATACACAGGTTAATTTATCGCCTATAGTCCTATGCAACAATGCCGCAACCACTGACGAGTCAACGCCGCCAGAAAGCCCTAATAGCACTTCATCATCACCAACGAGATCGCGAACCGTTTTTTCAAGTGCAGGAATAATGTTTACCGGCGTCCATTCAGGCTTTGCGCCACAAATATCCAGCACAAAACATTCAATCACAGCTTGACCATGTTCTGAATGGGTCACTTCCGGGTGAAATTGAATGCCATAATAATGGCGCGTTTCATCAGCCATAGCTGCAATAGGCGCATTATTGCTGGCAGCAATCACTTTAAAGCCAGCAGGTATTTCAACCACTTTGTCACCGTGGCTCATCCACACTG
>Ga0105045_10000841_pt1 | contig 23865 bp, 16 predicted proteins | sample MAT02_FD_78089 | JGI IMG/M metagenome (GOLD analysis project Ga0105045, IMG submission 78089) | Freshwater microbial communities from Lake Fryxell liftoff mats and glacier meltwater in Antarctica - MAT-02 (megahit assembly) | ecosystem: Environmental > Aquatic > Freshwater > Ice > Liftoff... | reverse complement strand
GATGATGAAACCGTTGCCGCCATTGGTGAAGCTGGTATTGCCCTGGGTGGCGAGATCAGCGGCATCCACAGTCACGCCAGCACCGGCGCCGGCCTGGGCGTTGAGGAAGGTGCCGTTGTTCATATCCGGGCCAAAATATCTGTTGCCCATAAAGACGCTGCCCGGATTGTTGATTGCGGGGTTGGAAATGGTCGCGAATGTGCCGTACCCGGTGATGAAGTTGCCAGCGACCTCCGTGGCTGCGCTCAGCGCAAGCAACGCCAGCGCGGAGGTGCCGCCGCCCTGGAAGGTGTTGTTGGTAATGCTGACGTCGGCGGTTTCAATGCCCGAAGCGGTGACGCCGGTGCGCCAGCCGTTGCTCTGCGAGCTGGTGAAGGGGCCGTCAACGAGCTGGTTGAACACGTTGCCGCTGATCTCAGCGCCAGGCGCATTGTCCAGCACAATGGCGTGGTGCCAGACGCTGCTGCCGGCTTCGCCCGTGCGGAAGAAGACGTTGTTCTCAACCGTGACGCCCGCGCCCGTGATGCGCAACGCTGACGACTCGGCCAACTGATTGCCCGTGACGTCGAAGCGAAGCCCGGTGATGGTCACGCCCGAAGCATCAACCACCGAGCCATAGGCGTTGACGACGCTGGGGTCCACGCCATGCCCAGTGCCGACCGACATATGGTTCGCGCCCGCAATGGTCAACCCGGCCAGCCCCGCGCCAACCGTAAAGGCGCCCCAGTTGCCTGAGCCAACAATAATGGTGTCACCGAACGAGGCCACGTCAATCGCGGCCTGGATGCTGCCAAAGCCACCATTTCCGACAAGCAGGAAGCGGTTGCTGCCAGCAGTGACGAACTCGACACCGCTCACCGTATCCACGCCCTCGGTCCCGGATGTGATGATCCAGCTATCGCCGACATCAAAGAAGGCGCCAATGGTGAGCGCATCGCTGTAGGCCGCTGTGTCGGTACCCGTGCCACCGGTCAGCGCGTCGTTGCCTTCGCCGCCGCTGAGCGAGTCATTTCCCTCGCCGCCGTCGAGCGTGTCGTTGCCGCTGCCGCCATCGAGGATGTCGTCGCCCTCCTCACCAGAGATAATGTCAGCGCCGTCATTGGCCAGCACCACATCGTTGCCCGCGCCAGCCTCGACGGTATCAGCGAAGTTGCTAAGCGAGCGGAAATCGGCGTTCTCGGTGAAGGGAATGGTCGTCATCGGAATTTCCTTGGGATGTGTTTGAAAAAAGCGCTGGCCGACCGTTCTGGCGGAGGAATAAATAGCACTCAGATCATCCATTGCTTTTGATGCTTACGTCAACACAATAAAACGTGACGTTTATGCTTAAATTTATTTCCGGAGTTGTTCGGCTGCGTAATAAAGCAACCTAGACGGGAGATTATTGTACTTAGTAGCACGCTCCGGTTGCATGCTAATTGCAATGTAGATTGCATGCGTGCGGTTCTCCGACTGGTACACGCGAGGCGGTATCTGTGAAACAGACTAAGGCCGGCCAAGCGTCGACATTCCCAAAGGAGCACCGGCACATGAAGGGAGGCTGTGAATGGCAGAGGGATATACGCGACCAGCGTGAGAACATTCCTCGGCGTCCCCATTACGTGCAACGCGCTGAATTGCATCACCATTCAGTGACGCCGGCCGCTCAATGTTTTAAAACGCCAACGCGTCGCTGGAGGAAGTGAACTCCAACCGGCGGCAGTCCGCCCGGATGGGCATAGACCGACCTGGCTTAGCGGCCGCAGCAATGGGAGAGGCCCGGCTGCATGACGAGCGCTTCAATGGTACCACCGCAGCGATACAAGATTACTTCCGCTTCGGTACCGAACGGCGTGCTTTGGCCTGCCGCGCTAACTGGCGGGCCTTGCGCACGCCGAACACGCCGAAATTTTCATCGGACACACGCTTAATAAATGGCATCAGGGTCGCATCGCGCCTGGCTTGCGCCGAACACTTGGCTTGCACCGAACACCTAGCCGGGTCCACCGGCCGAGTCGCGTGCGCGTGATAGGTGGATGGCGCGAAGGCAAAACCTCGCAGATCGGCTTGTCGCCACGCAAACCCCGGTGATCGTCAATGAAGGCGATCATCGCTTGACCCGGCGGTCGAGCTCGGCCTGAGCAAAATATGCGCTTGCCTGACGCAGGATCACTTTGGCCCGGCGCAGGTTCCCCGCTCTCCCGCTCCAAGGCCTTGACGCGGTCGCGGGCGTCGCTCAAGGGGCTTGCCGCTGCCGTGCTCCGACTGCCGCAGCCGTAGCGTCTGGGCGGTACAGGCAATGTTGGCCGCGATCGAAATGATTGGCGCCCATTGCGTGGCGTAACCCCCGTGCCGCTGCACCGGGGGGGCGCTCGATCTCAAACTTCCAGTGAGAATCGCTGCTGTCTGGGGTCTGTTATCGTCGTAGCCTCCTCAAGAGATGAGGCCTCCGACAAGAGCGGGTGGTTCGTCAGTCCGCACATCGAATCAGATCATCGAACGTTTCGAAACCTCAATTCCATCAGAAACTGAGCCGCTCTCGACACTTTGAGTTTACTGGGGAAGAATGTAAGGCTTTTTTCGGTGATACACGCCCTTATTGCGTTAGATAACGACCTAGGTGCATTATGAAAAAAATAAGCCACGACGTTGAAAATGCCCTAAGCATCATTGATGCCGGTAATGGGGCACCCGTTGTCGTGGTCTTCAGTTCGGTGAACTCAAATGGCTTTTCGTTTTTTAAAAGTCTGGAGGGATTGCCCTTTTCAAAAATATTTGTGCGCGATCCGTTCGATCAGTGGTTTCAGCGTGGCATCAGCGCGGACCTCGGCAGCCTGGACATACTGTCCTCCCATTTGCGCTCCGCCATACGAATGCTACGGCCGTGCCGGTTGATCACGATGGGAGCCTCCATGGGGGGCTACGGGGCATTGCTGTTCGGGTACATGTTGCGCGCCAATGCAGTCTTCGCCATGTCGCCGCAGACGATCATAGACCCCCGGCTGCCACACACGCCTACAGAAAACTTCGCCGGGACGCCTTATTTCGACTTGGCACCCCTGCTTCGTGTGAAAAACAGGCATCGGCCATCCACACATATCCTATTCGGCTCGGACGATATTGTGGATGTTTGGAATGCGTGCCGCCTGGTGGCCCTGCCAGGAGACACACTTTATCCTATCGCCGGGCGTGATCATTTGGCGTCGAACCTGATCGCCTCGAATGGTGACCTGGTTCGCGTGATAACCGCCTTGTGCGAAGCACGCGAGATTGAATTGACGGCGCCGCTCGATCGGCGCTGCGAACAGCCGCGGACCAAAGCGATCATCGACCGCCTGGTGCGCGCGCTCTACCTGGAAGAAGCAGGCCTGGAGCCAGAGGAGTGGGCGGAGCGTCTTCGCCGCATCGAACCGGAATGGTCGGTGCCGCATGATGTCATAAGCATGCTCGCCCGGCGCAAAGGAGATCTGCTCACCGCTGAAAAGGCCGCTGGCCAGGCCGTCGCCTTCGCCCCGCAATCCATCACCCTGCAGACAACCCATGCCGACATCCTGCTCCGCCTTGGCCGTGAAGCCGAAGCCATAGCCGCCTATGCGCGCTGCCTGGTCATCCGCCCGAAGCACTATGCGGCGCTCTGTGCGTTGGGGGGCCTCCTTGGGCGGGCGGGCAAGATTCAGGAAGCCCTGGAACGGCTCGATGCTGCGATTGCCATTCGCCCGCGCCTCACCCGCGCGCATACGCTGAAGGCCGCGATCACGCGTGGCGAGGCGCCCAAAATGTCGGGCGAGGATAAGCCTGAGGATATGTGATAACCCTCCGTCCAAGGTCTCGTTCTTTGTGTCGTGCATAGCCGCGCGCGCAGTGTGAGAGCAGCAGCGGACTGCGCCCTATCGGATCACAGTATTCACGGCGTGAATCACGAGGCCAGGCATTCCAGTTTGCAGACGCTGCCCGCCGATGCTGCATCCCGCGAGGTTCACTTGTCGAAGCCGTCGCGTCGGACCCCGGCCCATGCGGAAGGCGTTGGCGGTGCCGCCGGTCGGCGGGATGATGTCCAGCCTCTCGCACAGCGCGTCCCATCGCGCATCATCGGCAACGTCGCGCACTTCGTCCACCAGGCCGCCGGCCCCGAAATGTGCGATGCTGCCGGACAGGACGAGCCCGCTTGAAGCCACGCGCAGCACCCCAAGCCCCGAACGCGGCGCTCCTTCAATATCGAGCGCGAGGCGCCCGCCACCACAATGCACCAACGCCACCGCCACGGCCCCACCGCGCTCCCCCTCGTAGCGCAACATGCGCCGGGCGGTGAGGCTGCCCTCGCACTCGCCCACATGGGTGGCCGCAAGCGCCTGGAAACCGCCTTCGACCCGGACGTTGGGACCAAGCGAGAGCTTGCCGAGTGCACAGTCCGGACGGCGAGTGGCCTTGATGGAATAGGCCTGCATATCTTCGAGGAGCACATCTTCAAGCCGCAGAAGCGCTGTGCAGGCCTGGCCGACTTCCTCCGCCTCATTGATTTCCGCCCCGATATCTATCCCCTTGCCTCCGTTGCGATGCTCCAACGGGGCCTGGCGGTTCACGTTACTGCGCTCCAGGGAGGTGATCAGGCCCCGTGCTCTTATGCCGCGCAGGGTGAAGCGTCCCGGACCACCCAGGTTCATGAGCGATCCGGCCCAGACGCCCCGCGTGGCGAAATCCTCGACGAGCACCTCGCCGGTCTGGCCGCCCATAATGTGCAGCGGGGTGCTCACCCCCCTTTGCGTGGACTCGGCTGGCCCTTCGTGCCGGAACCCCCGAACGACGATGCGCCGCGCGTCATGCACAAAGACCCCCTCGCGGAAGGTCGGGTGGCGGAGGGTGATCTGGAGGAGTTCAACATCGCCGCAATTGGCGATCAGCAGTGGCCCCCGGCGGCCATAAGCCCCCGTCTGAGGGGCGCGCGTGTCCCAATGCCCGGCGAAGCCCGTCACGATCACATCCTGCAATCGGCAGGACCGCGCATCGCGTATTTCGAGAAGAGCGGCGGCCTCGGCGTCGGGACCGCGGCGCAGGCCAGGGGCGACTTGGGTCAAGCCGCCATCCAGGGTGACGCCCTGGATGACCACGCGCTCGGCGCCGACGGATTTGAGAATGGGCGCGGATACTGGCAGCCCACCATTCGCCGCCGTGGGGCGAGGGCGGGAGATGAGGCGTGTCCGCGCGGCACCGGCGCCGCGCAGAAGCACACGCGCGTCACGCAGTTCGGGCACATTGTGGTCCGCCGCATCCCGCACGCTGCCCGGCGCACGGCCGATGAGGTAGGTGCCAGGTTCCAGGATGAGTTCGACGCCACGCGCCGCCGCTGCGGCAAGGCCGCGGGCAAAGGCGGCCGAGACATCCTCGCCGCCCGGATGCGCCCCGAACTCGGCGAGCCGAAGGCCGGTCTGTCCCCGGGAAAGATTTGGCAGGAACAGACCGGACGCGGCGGCGCTGAGGAAGAGGCGTCGGGTGGTCACGTCACGGGCGCCGTGGGCTCAAGTTCTTCCATCAAAAGGAGGCTGGCAGGCCGGTCCTGATGAAGACGCCAACGGCGCGGAAGGAAGTCGGCGATACCTTCCGCGCGTAATTTTTCCAGCAGGGGCAGCGCCAACCCGGTGTCAGAAAGATCAACCCCGCAGTCTCGCAGGTCCATGTCCCACCACCGAACCGCCAAAAGCCGAGCGACAATGTCCTCGGGAAAGCGGCGACGCAGCGTGCGGGCCGGGACGCCGGCGACGATGTCGTAGGGCGCCACGTCCCGCGTAACGACCGAACCCGCACCTATCACCGCGCCATGCCCCACACGGACATCACGGCGGATGAAAACGCCATTGCCAATCCAGACATCATGGCCGATCGTGACTCGGCCTGACCGCCAGCGTCGGCGGCGCTGCGACTGGACCGCGGCAAACCATGGATCTTGCCGGAACACCTTGCCTGAGCCCCACGCGATGGGATGGGTCGAAATGCCATCAAGCGGATGGTCCACCGACCCGATCACGACGCGCCGGGCAATGGAACAGAAGCGTCCCATCGAGACCTCACGAAACTCGCAATCCGAACCAGCAAAGGTATAGGCACCCAGCTCGATATGCCCGTAGTAGCTGCCTGCGGCCAAGCTACACGGCGCTTCCGCAATCAGTGAGAGGGGAAGTGCGCCTCTCCCAAGATGAAGTCCGCGTGCCGCAAGCTCGGCGAACATCGCCCGGGCATCTGACATCGGGATGCGATCAACTTCCATTTGGTCAGCCCCTTGAATGTCGCGACTTTGCATCGGACCATCAATCCGCCTGGGCAAGGCGCTATCCGGTCCACCGTGCTGGCTCAGCGGATCGCGTCCATCCAAATACTTTCATTGGGCCTTGTCCGGTCAAAATGAGCCTTGTTGCGCATCAGCGGCAAGATACATTGACCATAGGACGAGCGCAGAATCAGGCGGAAGCCAGCCTCGCTCAACATTCGGCGCAGCCTGTCCTCCGTCCAGTAGTTGATGTGCTGATTGGGGCGCTTCTTGGTGAAATCGGCACCGGCCAAGATGTCGTCGGCCACATCTTCGGGCGTGCGGCCGGCACTCTCGGCAAGTAGCGATTCCGCCAGCGGCTTGCCCCGCCAAGTTTTGAGCCCCCCGTAGCAGGAAGCGATCCGCTCAAAATAGAGCTGAGGCACATCCTTACCCTTGCTGAAGCCGATATTGCTCGCGATGGCCAGCAGGCTGCCCTTCATCCTGCCGGTTGATCGCTCGTTGTAGTAGCGCATATCATTGATGCGCCATGCCGCATGGGCTGTATGAAAGTCCGGTGTTGTGATCCGGAAGACCCCTCCCGGCCGGATGGCGCGCGCCATTTCACGAAATATATGCATCACCATCGGGTCCGTCAGGTGCTCGATGGTGTGGCTGGTGAACGCTCCGCAAAGGAAGCCAGGCTCGATCGGCCAGGGATCCAGGACGGAAAGATCAATATTGTAATCCGGCGGGGTATACTGGTCATAGGGTGGTTGAACGAAGTCATGATTGCGCCAGGATGGGTGCTTCCAGTCACCGGCACCAATATTCAGGAAGGGGCGTTGCGACGCATGCTCCTCACCAAGGAGAGCCAGGTAGTCAGCAGCGTCGTCGAGCCGGTCGGTCGGCAGGGCGGGATCGAGACGGTCCAGCGGAAACAGGGCCGAGGTGTCGAACAACGCGTCCCAGTCGAACCCTAAAGGCTGTCCTACTTTGCCCATCCGTGCCGCCACGTTTTCACTCGCCATTGCCGACATCACCTTATTTTTTTAACACGCAGAATGGGTGCCCAGCACCCCTTTGCCTCGAAATTTGCGGCCTGGACCGGAGCCAGATCTAATACCAATGCGCGGGCTTGGACCGCAGCACGATCTTGCCTGGCGGCAGGGTGATTTCGCCGGCCCGGGCGACATCGAAAAAGAGGCGGATACGCCGCACTGCCTCCGGCGCAATGGTGCGAACCGCCTGCTTCGCCACGCGATCCTCGGTCAATGTGGTTCCAGCGCGGCCGACCTTTCCCATGTCACCCCTTTTGGCCCTTTTGGCCGCAGAAATCCCGACGACCGCCAGGACGCTGTTCATGTGAATGAAGCCGAACTCGCGCATGGTTCCGACGCGCTTTGGCTGCTTCACCGCGGCGGTGACAAAAATCTCCTCATACGCGGCCCAGATGCGCGCAGCCTCCTGCGACTGGCCCTGCAGGTGGTAGAGATAACCGAGGACGAGCACCCCGAGCGAGAGGTTGAAAGCGCACATGGGCTCGATATGAATCATATGCCGGTCCGCGTAGAGGCGGCACAGATAGTGCACCGCGCGCTGGTGCTGGCCGTGCACCGCGAAGACCTGGTAGAGCATGACGTCAAGCGTGGGCGCCCAGCGTGCCTCATCAAAAACCGTTTCGTTGATGGCGGTGCGAATCGCGTCCGACTGCGTGGCCAGGAGGTCGAGCGCGGCCAAATCCGCCCATTGCGGATAGTCGACGTAGCGGTAGCCAATCACGCAAGCGGCGACCGCCAGGGTAGGGATATCGCCCACGAAGCACAGCATGCTTCGGCGTGCGGCCTCAACCAGGGTCTCATCATCGGCGATGCGAAACTCCTTGCGCTTCACCGTGTCGGAGAAATCCGCCTCCGTCTTTACGACAAGCCGGGGCAAGTGATGGGCTGCGTCCCCCTCCAGGGGCGTGCGAACCCCGCCGATCACGAGATCCACACTGATGTGGTCAATCACCACGGCAGGATCCGGCAGCGGGGCACGTAGAGTCACTTCCTGGCCGGGCGCCGGAAGGTCACTCTCGGCAATGATTTCCCGGTTGACGACCAAGGCCAGCCGGGCAAGGGCGGCCGGCGGCTGGTCACTTTCCGTGCGGACAGTCGCAACGAGCCAGTTGCCCCGAACCACGCTTTCCCGGACCCGCAATCCCTGCGCCGCAATTATAGCCATTCGCACCTCCAAGTGGCGCCCAAGGCGTCAGGGCCCGGCGTGATCACCATTCTGCCGACATCATGCCCGGGGATCCCTAACGGCCATGCTTCTGGCTCCAGAGTTCGGACGCCAGGATAAAGTCGTCTTCCCAGTCAACGTCCAGCGTCTTGCCCTTGTCCACCAAATACAAATACGGCTTGTAGCCGATGCGATCCTGTCTGGTTTTAAAGATTTCCAAATCCGCAATGAAAATCGAACTGTTGATCTCGTAGAGTGGAGGAAGCGTTTGAGTGCGCGGCCACTTCTCCACGTTGCGGTCGTAGTTGACCGGCGCGGTTGCATTCCAAAGGAATGTGCGGAGTTCGAGAACCCCCATCAGACTGTCATGGGTGCCCGCACCCACCGCCGCATCATGGAGTCCGATAGCCCTGCTGTATTCGGCTTCGTTAAAAAACGGCGAGGTCACGTGGGTCCACAACACCGTCCCCGAAGTAATCACCCGAGGGACATAGGCAATGACCTCGTCGGTCGAGGTGGAGGACGAACAAAGGTCATCAGGCCGATGGTCGATCCGCAGCCTCCCCGCTGCGGAGCCAACGTAGCGCTCCCCGATCTCGATCACCAGCGGATCATTTGTCGAGAGGACGATTTCCGTCAGTTCCGGCGTGTCGAGCAACTGCCGGAGCTTGATACCCAGCAACCCCTCTGGGTTGCCGCCGAAAGGCTTGGTGTTCTTGTGCGGCACGCGCTGGCTGCCTGCGCGACAGGGAAGGAAGGCCGTGACAGTCAAGCTTTCCTCCTTTTGGTCATCCATGCGCGCAGCGCGTCTTCCAGGCCGAGAAGATCCTCGATCTGCGGAACGTCGCGAAGCCGCGCTGCCTCACGCATGCTGGCCTGCGCTGACGAGAAATTGTCCATGTAGATAAAGCCCACCCCCAAGGTTTCCGCCGCATCCAGGTCGGCCCGCGCGTCACCCACGAAAATCACGGACCCCGGTTCGACCGAGCCGACCCTGTGGTCAAGATCAGCGAGGACGATCCGCAGGTTGTCTACCTTGTTGGTGGGCGACCCCAGGATGAGGCGGAATGCATCTCCATCGCCCCGGGCCGCCATCACGCGGCGCAGCTCGGCCTCATCAGAGCCCGAGACGATATACACCAAGCATCTTTCCGCGAGGCTTCTCACGACTTGCCGCATGCCAGGCGTCGCGGCCGCATGGACATAACGCCCAGCCAGCGCGGCCGCGTAGCGCTCCACCAGCGCATCGCGGTCAAAGGCAGGGCGTATGGTCAGTTCCCATTCCAGGAAGGTATCGAAAAGCCGATAGCGCGACATCCCGAAGCTGGCACGCTGGAACTCCACGAACCGCGATACATCAGCCGCCGCATAGCCGGCCTGCCGAAGCACCTCCTCGAAGCAGGCGGTCTTCAGCGCATTGGAGTCGAGCAGAACGCCGTCACAGTCAAAGACGACTGCGGTAATCGCGTCACAGAGAGCATCAGCCATGCGAGGTTATTCCTCCCGGCTAGCTGACTGCGGCGATCAGACCATACACCGAGACCGTGTCGACGGAATACCGAGTGGGCGTCAGGCTGCGCAGCTGAATCGTCGGGTGCTCCACGCGGAAGAGGTCAAGCATCTTCTGCACCTCCTGCGAAAGTTCTTGCTCCGCCACGGTGGCCATCTCGTAGCCATCGAAACCGATCACCGCACATTCCCGCGTTTGCAACGCCACAGCGGCGCCCAGCGCCAGATCCAGCGGGCTGATGTCCGAGGCGGGCCCCATCTGCCCCTCCTCTCCCGTGGCCAGCGGGGCGGCCTGGAAGATCTCCATACGGAAATCGCGGGGAACGCAACCCAAAACACGAGGCGGCGCGGCCACAATGGACTTCGAAATGCGAGACAGGTTGTCCTCGGCATCAACCCGCATCGCAGCATGGCCAGGCAGGCAGAGCATCTGCTCGCCGGCAAGGCTGCTCGACAGATCAAGATGACGCGTGCTGGCAAAGAGAACGAACGCATCCGTCTGGGCGATGTAGCGGCAGATCGCCGCGCGATGCTGCTGGACCGAAGGCCCGCCGCCCACGATCAGGACGGGACGCTCAGGCTTTTCTGCGGCGTCCAGCGTCGGATACACTGTATCGTCCACCTCGTTCTTGCTCTGTCGTTGCAGTGCCTGAATGATGGATAGCACCGAGTAGCGGTTCTTGGAAATCCAGTTCATAACATCGCGCTGCGGCAGGTTGTTCGCGCCCGAGATCATGTAGGGCAGGTTAGTGCCCCATCCATAAGCACGTCGTAGAGCCTCGAACGGCTCGATAACGACACTGAGCGCCTGATAGTCCAGTGAGGGCGCATTCATCGCGCTGTCCAGATGCACCAGCAGCGTTTCAATGCGCAGGTTGCCCGCACCGCGCCCCATACCCACAAAGGTGCCGTCAATCACATCGGCGCCACCCTCGATTGCAGCCAGGGAATTGGCGAAGGCCAGGCTCATATTGTCGTGGCCATGGAAGCCCAGCGTCTTCTCGGGTAGCGCCTCCCGCAGATCGCGAAACAGCGGTGCGACACTCGAGGGCATGCAGCCGCCATAGCTGTCCACCAGCGCGATACTGTCGAAGCTGTCGGCCGCGTCGAAAGCGGCGGAAATGGCGCCTATGTTGTCCTGGAAGGTCGAAAGATACATGACGTTGAAGCCGACCTGTATGCCGGCTTCCTTGATGGCACGCGCCAACGACACGCCATGCGCGATAGCGGTGGGCGCCACGGTAATGCGCACCATGTCAACCAGTGAGGCGAGATGCCCGAACAGGAGTTGCATTCGGTCCGGCGTGGTGTTCTTGCCGTCAATCATGACGACCAGTTTCTGATCCGGACGCAGTAAGCTACGCGCATGGGCTAGCCGCTCGGGCGACAGGAAGTAAAACTCGCCAGCATAGCCCACCTGAGGATCGTTGACATAGCCAAGTTCAACATGCGTGATCGGTAAACGGGACAAGGCAGACAAATAGGTCCGGACGGTAATCGGGTCGAAATCCCAGGAGGTGTAGTAGCCCCCATCGCGGAGCGTGCAATCCAAGAGTTCAACCATCAAACGGCACCTCTTTCAACTGCTAGCATTCTAACATGTGGGCACGAGCCCACGCAATCGAGCGTTGGTCCAACATCCCCGCATCAGGCCCGCGCCAGCACCTCGGCCAGCACGCCCTTGGGCACCGTCCGCAGCGCACCGCCAATCGTACAGTCACGGAACTCAACATTGCGGCGCGCCAGTTCCTCGGCCACCACCTTGTAGACAAATTGCCCTTGCCCTTCCTCCGTCCAGGTGGACGTCAGGCTGGTCTCACGGGTTTCCGCGGAGGTGTGCTGCGACATGTCGTAAAAGTATTTCGCCGTGGTGCCGGGCTGATTGTAGTTGGAATAGCAACCTACCAGCACAATCCGTTCAAAGCCGATGGCCAGCGCCGCCGGCACGCCCAGGCTGAGCACGCCGGTCCTTCCGTCGTCGAGAAAGCTGTTGATATCCGCGTTGTAGCGGCCGATCCGATCAATAAAGCGCTTGAATGGCTTCTCGAACAGGCAGTAATTGATTTCGAACTCGCGGTGCAAGTCGATGGATTCCAGGTATTCACGAAAATAGAATGACGCCCAAAGCACCGGTCGGTGCCGATGCGCCTTCAGCTTTTCCAGATAGCCCTTTGGGAAGCGAGGCTCTGTCGTGGCCCAGCCGCCAAACAGCATATGCGAACCAAGCACAAGATGCTCAGGCCGGATGGTGTCGAAGGCGTCCGAGAGGATGAACCAATTGAACGCGAATTTTTCGATGCCTGCGGCCAGCGTCATGTCCGTGTGCGCCATGGACGGCCCATTGCCCATCATCACGCAGGTCCGCAGGCCGCCGGCCATGCTGTCCTCTCGCACCGGCTTGGTGCGGCGATGCGCCGCCGCATGCGAGCGATAGGCCTCGCCCCGCGCCTTGAACATCATCTCACGATACGCATCCACCCAGGGCTTGGGGTAGGTCAACGCCCGGGACTTCACCGGCTGGATGTGCTCGGACGCGACATATAGCTTGCTGTTCCAAGGCTTTGGCCCGGCGAAATGGATCAATGAGACGCCTTCGGTCTGGCCGTTGAGGAACTTCGCGAGATACTTGATGTTGCAGTTGTAGTTGAGCGGCAAATAAATCTTGGGCTTGTCGCAGAGGAAAATATTCCAGATCTTCTGATCGGCGAAACGATCAATGACCGGGCAGACCTCCGCGGCGGCGAAGGCCTGCACCAGGCCGCGGAACTCGGCATAGGCGGCAGGTCCAGTCATGTGGCCAGGAATGCTGATCACCCCGCTGTTAAAGACCCAATCCCCCGTGAAGCTGGAGCGGTTGACGTATTCGCGGTCCCCGCAATCATAACAGACGGCATAGGTGTCTCCCTGCCAAAGCTCCGAGATGTCGCCGGTCACAAGGACATCTGAATCAAGCAGGATGACGTGGCTGAAGCCGGTAAGAGCCAGCCCCTCAATGTTCATGTAGCCGAGCTTGCCGATCCGTTTGTGATTGTCGGAGGTGGTCGGAACTGCGTCGAACCACCCCATATCGGGCTCGATGAAGATCAGGTTGTCGTAAAAACTCCGAAGGCGGGCCTGCACAAAGCTGTTCAGGCTGCCGTCATGGCAAATATGGACCGGGCTGCGCAGCGCGGGATAGACGTGCAGCAACGACAGAAGCAGGGCCTCGGCTCCCGCCATGAAGGCTGCATTCGCCACGGTGAGAAAGGCCACATCCGGTCCTGGCGCCGGCCGTGACGGCACGAAGCGATCCTTCGGCGGAACGAGGCGCTCGCCCAGAAGCTCCGCGTCGCGGATCGAAAGAGGAAGTCCACGGTCCCGCTTGGCGCGAATGTCAGGCAGTTGCCGAGCGCGCTCGCCTTCGAGGGTGAAGACATCAAGCTCCCCCAGGTCGCGCGCCGGGGGTGTTCTCACATCCATACCCGCCGCGGCGGCCTGCGTCACTTGCGCTTCAAGGATGTCAATCCTGGCGCGCAACTCATCGCGCTGCCGGCGGACCTCATCGCGCTGCTGGCGGGCGACTTCGCGCTGCTGGCGCGCCTCGTCGCGCTGCTTGCGAAGCATTTCGGCCGATTTGCTGTCGGCCTCGTTGGCCCCTGGTGCGGTGGCCCCCGGTTCGGTGGCCCCTTGGGCGTTGGCCACGGGAAGCGTCGGCCGGGTCAACGAAGGCAATGGCAGGGGGATAGGGCGGGACATGTTCGGGCAAATCCCTCTACAGACGGTTGAAGCGACTTGCGCGGCTTCAGTCAGGTTAGGCCAAGGCCAGCAAACTGTCGCGCAATTCCGGGATTCCCCGCTGCCGCAGGAAAGGCTCCAGCACTTGCGCCGCTCGCGCCGCAGCGTCCCCATCTCCCACTTCGCGGGCGATACGTCCATACAGTACGCAGAATTCCACTACTCCTGCTCCGCTCTCCACGGCCAGGCTGGCGGCGGTGAGGGCTTCGGGCAGCAGCCTCTCACGCCGCAGGACAGTGGCACGCAAATACTGCCAGCCTGGATTGGTCCATGCCGCCTCGCGCTCGACAAGTCGCATGGCGAGGCTGCGCGGGCTCGGCCCTTTCGCCCACAGAGCCACATTCGCGTCGTGGAAAGCCCGGAACTGGCGCTGTGTTCCATAAGCCTGCGCTCGCTCGAGCACGCCCCCGTCGCGAAGCTCGCGCACAGCATCAGAGCCGTGTTCGAAAAGCGGGCTCAAGGCGTTCTTGCGCCGCAGGTAGGCGATGCCACTGCCGCGACAAGGCAGTTCGATGACCGTGCCAAAGGCGGGCGGGAGAAGCTCGTCGCGGCTCAGGATGGTGGCGCCGGCCGGGTCCCAGGCGCTGATCGCGGTGACACCAAGCTGGTGACTCGGGTGGTTGGCCCCCAGCGCCGCCACATTGCCCCAGAAGGGGTGCGCAAGCGCAAGGTCGCCGCCTATCGCCAGGCTCGGGCACGGGTTGACCGCGAGGAAATGGACCCGAGGCAGTAAAATCCCCCCGATCAGAGCCAAGCTTGCGCCCGCTCCCTCGCCAACAAGCCGCATCGGCAGTTCGCCCGAACCATCGCGCAGCCAGCAAATCAGCGCATCGAGACTATCAGCGAAGCCTTGGACGCCATAGGCAAAACGTTCCACCTCATCGGTGAAACGGACGATGTTCCCGGTTGTACCAACACTGGCTTCGGCCGCCGTGGGGGCGTCAGTGTTGAAGGCAATATAGGTGCAGCCTGCGCCGGGCCGCAGAGCAATCCGGTGGTTCGGGCCATTGCCGTTTACCAGCGGGGGCGGGCTTGCTACCGCGGGGGTTAGCGTGGCGTCGGAGATGACGTCGCTCATATCGGCATTCCTTTGTGCGTCAGGCCTTTATGCATCAAGCTTGGCACCAAAAAAGAGTTTGCGGGGTGACTCGCCGAAGCAGGCTTTGCTGGACGGCCGCGGCGTCGATCATCTCTTTGGTCAGCCCCATGCCGGGGCGAAGTCGGCAATCGCGTTTGAACTGCCGGCGGATCATTCCCGCGAAGGAGCTGACGCCAGTCCGTCCGGTCATGGCAGTGGCTGCCAAACCCTTGTGGGCGATGCCCCCATCGGCATCAACGACGTTTCCGCCGAACAGCAACGAGCCGCCAGGCGAAAGTGCTGTGCCCAACGCCTCAAGGACCGCGGGAACAGCGGCGCCGCATTCATAGAGCCCCGCACCAATAATGATAACCCGATACGAGGAAGGAGCCAGCGCCTCAGCCTGGCTCGCCGGGTCAAAGGCATGGAAGGTGACGTCAGTGATGGGGGGCGGCATTCCGGGCGGCAATGTCGGATGATAATGTCGGCCGAGCAACGCATAAAGCCGTCGGGCCATCGCGGCGCCGGGAAGGTGGTGCAGTACGCTGAACCCGGGCTGTAACAGGCGCAAACCGGTAAGTGCCAGCCAGCCCAAGCGGTCCTGCGGAGTGGCGCCGCAATGGCCGCAATCATCATCCAGGTCCAACCTATGGGCACAGAAAGGACAAGTATGTGCTGCTTCCTGAACGACCCCAGCAGGTTCTGACATCAGAATGCTCCTTTAAATATCCGCCAGCAGCGATATCCGACCGGAGCCCACTTGCAAAGCTTCACCGGGCGCCCGGACCATTTTTACGCGGAAATTTCTTCTTGATGAGCCATTGAGATCATTGAAAACGCGAATGTCCTCGCTTTTTTCCTATAAATCGAAATTCATATTAAATTTGGATTGTGACTTATTTTAGATACTGTGTTACTGGTCGTAATTTTGAATCTAACGCATATATCAGGCGTGATGTAGTTGATGTCTTAATCCGTTGCTGTGGCCAGTATGGCGGGGAGAGTGGATCGGCGTTGAAGTCTTCAGTGGCCCTTGGGTTCCGTGGTGAAGGCAGCCTCCATATCCGACAGCGCTAAATTGGCTGCGCCGGCTCCGATCCGGCGCCGTACCATCAGGCCGTGCGCCCTGGGGGCAAAGGGTCAAGCACGCCGGCCATAGCATCGCAGACTGCCAAGTCGATCTCCTCGTCAATCTCGATATGCGGCGCATGCATTTGCACTGGCACGACGAGCCCGCAAAACCGACTACGAGCCTGCCGGAAGGCTTGGGTTCGCATTGCGTAGAGAGCTCCGTTTTCCCGAAACTGAGGTGGGAGTTCCTGCCGTAGGCGTCGCTGGACCGTGTGGTCATGATTGATGCCCACGCCGAACCCCCGGGCGTCGAGCCCCCAGAGAAAACCATGATCCTCGACCACGGACAGCCCACAGTCGGCGCCAGCGCGTTCCACTTCCGCGAGAAGCGCGTCAATATGCTCGGCGCGAGTAAAGGGTGACGTGCATTGCATAAGGACAACGAATTCCGGCAGCGGACCCCGCGCCTCGATCCAATCCAGGGCATGCAGAAGCGCCACCTCGGAGGAGGCGCTGTCACCAGCGATTTCGGCTGGCCGGACAATTACTGTAGCCCCCGCGGCGCGAGCGGCCTGCGCGATGTCGCTGTCATCGGTCGAGACCGCAACAATTTCGGCCGCAGCAGAACCAAGGGCGGCCAAGACCGAGCGCTCCACCAGCGAGCGGCCGCCCACGAGCTTGAGATTCTTGCCGGGAATGCCCTTGGACCCCCCGCGTGCTGGGATCACCACGGCGCAACGCATACCGCTCACAAACTGACCCTTTCGGTTTTGACGAACACCCGCACAACCTCTCTGGAACTCGTCTCAACATTATCCTTCTCTCCTGGGCTCACGCAATTCCCTTACCCGTGCAAACGCTCCTACCGATCTGGTTCAGTCCGGTGCTTGCCCATGTCAGCGGCAAGAGGGCTCAATTTTAAGCCACCTCCACCATAGTGCGATCTTCTTCGCGCCGGGAGAGGAACAGGCGCCACCGATTGTGCACACCATCAAGATCGCCCTACGCTTACCCTGCCCTTGCTTCTTGCTGGACCTTGCCACAGTATCAAGCGGCGTTACTCGTCGTTATGATATCCAGCCAACTCCTTTCGCCCTCTCCAAGGTTTAATATAATTTCCTTACTAAATATGTTTTTGAAATATCACTGAAAATATATATTTTATTCATTTAGCTGGAATGCTTTACCTTTGAGAATCTGGAGTTCAGATTTCATGATCATTCAAAAGAAAATAACCCCCTATATTGTGTTCTGCGAAGAGTCGATTTTTGTCGCTCTTAATAAAATGAACGCGAGCCGCATTCCTTTTGTGTTCACAGTAACCGAAGAAGGCTACCTTCACGGTTCTGTGACCGGTGGTGACCTGCGTCGCTGGTTGACATCGGTTGCAGAGATTGACCTCTCTGTCTCGGTGGGCGAAGTGGCCAATCGCGACGTCAAGTTCGTCAGCGCCGACGCCTCGCCAGAGACAATCCAGGCCCTCTTCTCCGATGCAATCACCGTGGTTCCCCTGGTCGACCGCCAACAGCGTCTGGTCGGCGTTGCACTGCCCGGCAAGCCGGAGCTCGACATCGGCGGGCGGATCGTCAGCGCCACATCGCCAACCTATGTCATCGCCGAGATTGGCAACAATCATCAGGGCGACGTCACCATGGCGCGCCAGCTGGTGGATGTGGCGGTAGCGGCCGGGGCCGACTGCGCAAAATTCCAGATGCGCAATATGGCGTCGCTTTATCGCGGCGGCGCCAAACCGGACAATGCGTCCGAGGATCTGGGCTCGCAATACACGCTTGACCTGCTGGCGCGCTTCAATCTCGGCCCGGACCAGCTCTTCAGCCTGTTCGACTATTGTGTTGGGCGCGGGATCACTCCGCTCTGCACTCCCTGGGACGAGGAAAGTGTTGATCTGCTCGACAAATGGGGGATGGCGGGTTTCAAGGTCGCTTCGGCTGACATGACGAGCAATCAACTGCTGCAGCATATGGCTTCCAAGAAGAAGCCGATGATCGTCTCGACCGGCATGTCTTCCGAGGGCGAGGTCTCGGCCTGCGTCAGCTTGCTGCGCGGCGCTGCCGCAAGCTTTGCCCTGCTGCATTGCAATTCGACCTATCCAACGCCCTTCAAGGATGTGAATCTCGCCTATATCCCGCGGCTTCAGGCGCTGACCGGCGGGGTGGTGGGCTATTCCGGACATGAACGCGGCTGGCATGTGCCGCTTGCCGCCGTGGCGATGGGAGCTCGTATCATCGAGAAGCACATCACCCTCGACCGGGATTTGGAGGGCAGCGACCATAAGGTCAGCCTGCTGCCCGGCGAACTGCGCAGCATGATGATTGCCTTGCGTGAGGTGGAAGAATCCCTCGGCCGCCCGATAGACCGCCAATTGTCGCAGGGCGAGCGGATCAACCGCGAGACCCTGGCCAAAAGCGTAGTGGCTGCTACGCCAATCACCGAAGGTCAGACAATCTCGCGCGAGATGCTGGCGATCAGCAGCCCGGGCAAGGGCCTGCAGCCCAATCGTCTGGAGGAGATCGTCGGCCATGTCGCACGGCGCAGCTTCGCCGTCGGCGATTTTTTCTTCCCAAGCGATGTGGACAAGCTTTTGGCCCAGGCGCGGCCCTACCGGTTCTCGCGCCCCTGGGGCGTGCCGGTCCGCTACCATGACTACCGAAACATGCTATCTCAGACGAACCTGACCCTGCTGGAATACCACCTCAGCTACAAAGACATGGAGCTCGACCTTGAGCGCTTCTTCAGCGAGCGACACCCGATCGGCTTCGTTGTGCACGCGCCCGAGCTTTTCGCGGGCGACCACATTCTCGATCTCTGTTCGGAATCGGCGAGCTACCGGCAGCGGTCCATTGACGAGCTGCAGCGCGTTATTGATGTTGCCAATGGGTTGCGCGCCTATCACCAGCATGAGGGCGACGTGCAGATCGTTACCAATGTCGGCGGTTTTTCCGAGGACCGGCTGCGCCCGCTCGGCGAGCGCGAACGCCTCTATGACTTGGTGCGCCACAGTCTCGCCCAGCTGGACCGCACCGGTGCCGAGATCATTCCGCAGACCATGCCGCCCTTCCCCTGGCATTTCGGCGGGCAGCGCTTCCACAACCTGTTCATGGACCCGCAGGAGATCGCCGCCTTCTGCAAGTCTGAAAGCATGCGCGTCTGCTTTGACGTCTCGCACTCCAAGCTGGCCTGCAACCATTTCAACTGGTCGTTCCAGGACTTCGTCCGGACGGTCGGCCCCTGGACCGCGCACCTTCACCTCGCCGATGCATCCGGCGTGGATGGCGAGGGGCTGCAGATCGGCGATGGCGACATGGACTTCGTCGCCCTTGCGCGGGATCTCAACACTCATGCCCCAAACGCGAGCTTCATCCCGGAAGTCTGGCAGGGTCACAAGAATCAGGGCGAGGGCTTCTGGCTCGCGCTCGATAGACTGGAGGCGGGCTTCGAAGGTATCGGCCCCGTGGCCAACTCTTGAGCCGATTTGGGGCATGCCCCAGCCTCTGCCTCCTGCTGGCTGAGACCTTGCGATGGCCGTCATAGCGCCTGATCCGATCGCCCTCAGGGCCTATGCGGAAGCGCCTGCTGCCGACAAGGATTTCGCGCTGTGTCTGGAGCGCTGGGAGCTTCTCCTGGCGGAGGGAGCCCACCCCCTCGCGGCGGTTTTCTGCGCCCGCTACCTAACCCTGACGGGCCGTGTGGACGAAGCCCTGAGCCTGATTGATGCGACCCTGGCTGCCGATCCGTCCCACGGTCTGCTCCACACGGCGGCGTCGAAGCTCTACATCTCGCCGATCGGCAGCCGCTGGATCCGCATTGTCGACCTATGCCGGCAGCGCATCAAATGGAGCGGCGCGGAGCGCGCAAGCCAGCTCGAACGGGTACTCCGCGCAGATTTTCTCCTGGACCTGGACCCGGAGGGCCGCCGGCTCGCGCTCGACCTCCTGGCAGAGGTTGATGACCCAGCCCTGGCACGCGGCTGGTGCTCCCACGCGCTGGCGCTCGTGGGTGGCTTCGCGACCCGGCAAGAGGCCTTGCGCCTGGTTGAGCTGATCGCCCCGCAGCCTGAGGCCTTTGAGGATGCGGCCCGCCAGATCGTCAAGCAATACGCCAAGGGTCATCTGCCGCTTGCCGCCATCCTGGCCTTTGCAAAGGCCTCTGACGCTGTGCCGGGCCTGGGGCGCAGTCTGGTCCTGCGCCTGGCGGCCACCGTGCCGGGCGAGGCCGCTTTGCAGCTGCTCATGGTCTTCCCCGACGAGGACTGGTCCCTCCTGGAGGTGCGCACGGCCATCGCCGGCGCCCTTGCGAGCACCGATCCGCGGTTGCTGGCACTGCGGATCGAGCGCTTGACGATGCAGCACCCTACCGCTTCGGTGGCACGGCGTCTCGCCGAGGAGCTCGCAAATCAGACTGGCGATGTGGGGCATGCGCTGGCGCTCTGCCTGGTCGGTTCGGGCGCATCGCAGCAGCCCGGAGCAGCACTCTGGGCCGCCGAGCGCTTGGCCGGCCTTGGCTTCCGCCGGCTCGCGACCGCGGTCCTGGCCCCTGAGGTGTCAACCTCCGAGAAGGCTGCGTTCCGGCATGTGCAGCTTAATTGGCGCGGCCTTCCCGAAGATCGTTCGCCCGAGGCTTGGCGCGCTGCGGCTGCGGCCTTCCCCTCGCCCCGGATCCGCCGCGGCCTTGCAGCCGCATTGGCCGACGAAGGAGATTACGCCACGGCCATGGCCCTGTTTGAGGAACTGGTTGACCCGCAGGGTGGGCCGGCGGAGTGGCGCGACCTCGCTATCACCCTTGAGCGAATCGGACACCATGCCGCCTGGGATACACTGATCAAGCGGCTGGAGGCAGGCTTCCCCGGGGATGGGTGGGTGACCGGGGAGCGCCTGAAGCATGACCTGGAAACCGGCCAGGGCCAGCGCCACGTTCAGCCTTTCGGCGCTTCGACGCTTGACTGGCAGGGCAGCAATCCGCATGCGCGCCGCGCCGCCATCCGCCATCTCGCGATCCATGGTCAGTATGACGAGGTGGTGCGGGTCTGGCGGTCGATCGTGGCCCAAACGCAGGATGCCAACGATCACTATCATCTGGTGCTCGCCCTTTGTCAGGCCGGTGACTTCGACGGCGCGGCCGTCCTCCTTGACGGGCTGCTCAGCCTCTTCCCCGGCGACTACCGCTATCACCTGAAGCGGGCGCAGCTTTTCGAGCGGCTCGGAGCATATGACGCCGCGCTGGAGAGTTTCACGCGCGGCTTCAGGGCGGAGCCGGGAAACCGCGACAGCCTCGCTGGCATCGCCCGCTGCTTCACCTATCTGGGCTGGGCGGCGCGATGCGACGCCTGGCTCGACCGCTTCCCCCACGACTGCATCCTCTTCGGCTGGGTGCATGCCGCGCGGGCCTTCAACGCGGTGCGCGACGGCAGGGTCGATGCCGCACGGGGGGCGTTGTACCGGCTGCACGCCCTGGCGGCGGGCGCGCTGCGAAGGATTGAAGCCCATGTCGCCGAGAGACCGGGCGCCATGTGGATCAATGGCCGCTTTCGCGAAGGCAATTCCGAACGCGCAGCCGAGACATCCCGGCGCTTTGCTGCGGATTACGCATGGCTGCGGGAGGGAAGCCGCGTGGTGGTGGGCAACTCGCCGCAGATTCTTGGCTCGGAGTTGGGCGAGACGATCGATCGCTTCGAGCGTGTCATCCGCCTCAACGACTTCCGCACCGATCAGCATGAAATTGATGTCGGCTCACGCACCGATCTCTGGTTCAGCTCGGCCAACCGGCTGGCAAAACCCAATATCCGGGACCTGGAGCGCACGCGGATCTGGATCAGCCAGCCCAATGCGCAGCATTTTCCGGATTTGCGGAGCTTCGGCCAAGGCCGTCTCGGCCTCGATCTGCCGGAGGAACGGACGTGTTTCCTGCCGAGCCACGTCCATTTCCTTTCCACGTCTCTGGTGTATCCAAGACCATCGACCGGATTTCGCGTGATCTGCATGATGGAATGGCTGTTGCAGATGAAATACAGTATCGTTGGGTTCAACTTCTTCCAGGATGAAGCCATTCATTATTTTGAGGCTGAGCCAGGGCGCCTCCAGGTGGGCGAGGTGCATGCCATAAAATTTGAACGTGATTTCGTGAATGAGGTTTTGCCACTGTCGGATTTCCTCACGGTCCTGGACGGATAGGACACTTCCCGAGCGGGGCGCTACGGCACGGCTAGCCCCGCCCTGCACAACACGTGGGCACCGGCTAGATGTGTACATCGACCCGCAGTCGATCGACTTTGGAGTTCCCCCGCTTTGGTGGACGGTTGAACGGTCTCGGTTAGTTGCTTTCTGGCATGTTGATGCTTTCGAAGTTGATGGGCGAGAGATATCCGATGCCTGAGTGGCGCCGGCTTGAGTTGTAGGAGCCCTCCATGAAGTGAAAGACGGCCATGCGGGCCTCGGCCCGTGAGCGAAAACGATGGCGATCAAGCAACCCGCATTCCAGCGTGGCGAAGAACGCCTCCGCCATGGCACGGCGGCCAGATCATCCGCGCTATGAGCGCTCAGATCGGTACCCTTCGGGAAATACTGCCGCAGTAGCCCATTCTTGTTCTCGTTCGATCCTCGCTGCCACGGGCTGTGCGGATCCCAGAAATACACCCGCAGCCCCGTGTCGACCCGCAGCCGCGCGTGCTGCGCCATCTCTGCCCCTTGGTCCCAGGTCAGCGAGCGACGGAGTTGCTCGGGCAAGGTGGTGATCGTGCAGGTGATCGCGTCGCGCACCGCCTCGGCACCATGTCCTGCCAGCGCTGGTCCGTTCTTCCCGCGCGGCCCCGGCAGATGTCCCTCCATCGGCGGCAAGTGCAACAGCATCGTAAACCGTGTCGTCCGCTCGACGAGAGTGCCGATCGCAGAGCGGTCCGCGATCCTGCGCCTCAGCCGGGCACTCGCTGATGAGGATCTCCCGGGTAACGAACGACTTGCCTCGCCCACCCGTGCGTGATCGCGGCACGCGTAGCGTTCGGCCCGTTCGCAGGCACTCCGTCAACTCGCGCTTCAGCGCACCCCGTCCCAGCACATAGAGCGTCTGGCAGATCGCCTCGTGGCCAATCCGCATCGTCTCGTTACCTGGGTAGTCGAGCCGAAGTTGCTCGGAAATCTGCTGCGGGCTCCACGCCGTACCCCAGCGCCGGTCTTGCCGCTGCCCTGACCGCCGACCCTTCCAGGGCACCGTCGGGCCAGGCACTGCTACCCCGCCAGGGGCGGCGACGGCACCTGCCAGCCAGCTCTCAACATACAACCGCAGTTCCGAGTTCGTCGTCAGCCTCGCCACTTTCGGGCTACGCGCTGCCCGCTCCGCATGCCACTGCGCGGTCGTTGCCCGATAATCCAGGTTGCCGCCTCGCGCCGCCGCGTTTCGCCGAAGCTCTCGCGAAACTGTCGATGGCGCTTGTCCCAGGCGGCGTGCGATCTCTCGCACCCCAAGGTTCTGGAACCGTGCTGGGCAGGTCAGGCCGCTTGCCTGCATCAGCATCGGACCGGCGCACCCAATTGGCGATGGTGTCCAGGGATGGCTCGAACTCCGGTGCCAAGTCACGGAGTGAACGGCCAGCACGGTGGAGTTCCACCATCTGCCGGCGAAATTCTGGCGGATAGGCCGCCCGGTATCTGCGTCTTATGAAACACCTCCTTTCGTAGTCTCAGGGTGTCCACAGCCGCGGGGCAACTCCAAGGCGCCGGCGCGGACGTTTCGGTGGCGCCGGATGTTGGAGTCCGGGCGCTTCGCCACGCTCAACGAGTTGGCCGCGACCGGGAAGATCAATTCCTCCTACGTGTCCCGCTTGCTGCGCCTGACGCTGCTGTCCCCGACATCGTGGAGGCGATCCTGGATGGGCGGCAGCCTGCCGGAATGACGCTGCCGGGGCTGATGGAGCCGTTTCCGGTGGAGTGGGGAAGGCAGCGAGATCTGGGGCGGTCGCCAATCAACGCCTCCACTCAAT
>Ga0105045_10000840_pt1 | contig 23866 bp, 22 predicted proteins | sample MAT02_FD_78089 | JGI IMG/M metagenome (GOLD analysis project Ga0105045, IMG submission 78089) | Freshwater microbial communities from Lake Fryxell liftoff mats and glacier meltwater in Antarctica - MAT-02 (megahit assembly) | ecosystem: Environmental > Aquatic > Freshwater > Ice > Liftoff... | reverse complement strand
TCTTTGAGCACCTCCATGCTTTCAATATCGTCGGGGTTGATTTCGGCCAATGGATTCATGGCCACGCCCCCAGTACCGAAGGCATTGCTGATCACTGGTTGTCCGTCAATAACGATCAGCGGCTGGGAATTGGAGTTGATGGAGGCCACCCCGCGCACGTTGATGCGCACCGCGCCACCCGGGGTGCCACCCGATTGGGTAATTTGGACACCAGAAACCCGGCCCTGCAAGGCCACGTCAGGGCTGGCCGCCGTGTTGGCCCGAATATCAGCGGCTCGGATAGTGGCGATTGAACCGGTGACTTCTTGCTTTCTTTGTTCGCCAAAAGCCACGATTTGTACTTCGTTCAGCGACCTAACATCCACCTGCAACACCACATCGACAGTAGTGCGGCTGCCAACGGCAATTTCTTGGCCCACAAAACCTACATAGCTAAACACCAGCACACTACCAGCTTGGGCTTTGAGCGAATAAGTGCCGTTGACATCGGTAATGGTGCCCGTTGAGGTGCCTTTCTGCAGTACGTTTACCCCCGGCAATGGTTTGCCGTCCTCACTGCTGGTAATAGTGCCCTTGATTGTAGCTTGGGCCAGGGCGCGCTGCACCGAAAAACCGAAGGCCAACAAAAGGAAAGTGGTAAATAAGTGTTTCATGTTCATGGTAGTTGAGAAAAAATCACATTCAAATATTGATTACCGACTAAACAAATAATTAAGGATCCTATTCCTGTCCCCACCGAATACCGGCCGTGGAGCCATCACGCGATGATGACCGGTCCAGAAAACAATTCATAAAAATCTTGTAAAACTGCAACCTTCGCCAAAACTGGGCCAGACGTGGCCTCGATGAACTTGGTTATTTATCAGCCAATGTAATCACGGCACTGCACTATCCCAAATGTTAAGTGAACAAAAACGATTACGGGATTTTGCAAGCGTTACCGCAAACGCTTGCATTTTTGCCCACTTTCCAATCTTTACCAATTGGGAACGGCCAAACCATTGATCGGAAAAAAACAAGGGATGGGCCAACCCGATGTAGATCACCGGATCCTATTGAAAAAGTGCAATTCAAGGCCAGGGTAACAAAAAAACAGTCGTCCAGCAAATGTCTTTGCTGGACGACTGTTTCGGAAGGAAAATCAATACTACACCGAGAAACTTTCCCCGCACCCACAAGTGCGCGATGCGTTGGGATTGATGAACTGGAAACCTTTGCCATTTAAACCATCGGAGAAATCGAGCACAGTGCCGGCCAAATAGAGCAAACTTTTCTTGTCCACCATGATTTTGACCCCTTTGTCCTCAAAAACTTTATCGGTGACCACCGTGGTGTCATCAAAGTGCAAATCGTACATCAACCCGGAGCACCCACCACCCTTTACCGCGACGCGAATGTTGTGTTGATCGGTATGGCCGGCTTGGCCCCGCAATTCGGCTATTTTATCTTTGGCTTTGTCGGTTACGCTAATCATGGCCAGTGTTGGATTTGGAATGGGCAAAAATACTAAATTTTATTCAGCAACGAACCCATCGGGCATATTTGCTTAATTGTAGTAGAATTGCAAAATGGCCCGATTAGTTCCTTGTCTGGCCAAGAAATGGGCCCGTTCAGTGGCGGGCTGTTTGTTACTCGTCTGAAACTGATATGAACCCATTTGTCCATTACCGTTGGCGCATCTGTGCCCTGCTGTTTTTCGCTACCACTATCAACTACATCGACCGCCAGGTGATTGGCATTTTGGCCCCAACCCTCCAAAAGGAAATCGGTTGGGATGAAATCGGGTATAGCCAGATCGTGCAAGCTTTCCAATTAGCCTATGCCATAGGTTTGGCCGTTGCGGGCGGTATCTTGGACAAGATCGGCGTGCGGATCGGTTTTGCGGTGGCCATTGTAGCATGGAGCTTGGCCGGAATGGGCCATGCCCTGGCCCGCACAGTGGCTGGCTTTGCCTTGGCCCGGTTTGCCCTCGGGTTGGGCGAAGCGGCCAACTTTCCAGCCAGTGTCAAAGCCGTTGGCGAGTGGTTCCCGAGGCGGGAACGGGCCTTGGCCACAGGGATATTCAATTCTGGATCCAACATTGGGGCCATCATTGCGCCGCTGCTCGTCCCTTTGATTGCCACTCATTTGGGTTGGCAATGGGCCTTCATCCTCACGGGCGCACTGGGCTTCATCTGGTTGGCGGTTTGGTGGGGCATGTATCAGCAGCCGCAGTTCAAGGTGGGCTTGGCCGCCGTTGAGTTGGCCCATATCCAATCCGATCATGAAACCCCGGCCCCCGCCTTGAGCTGGTGGAAAATATTGCCCCATCGCCAGACCTTGGCCTTGTGCCTGGCCCGTTTCATTACCGATCCGGTATGGTGGTTTTTGTTGTTTTGGATCCCCAAGTTCCTCAATGTCAAATTCGGGCTGATAAACCAGGGATTGAGCTTGCCGTTGATCGTCATTTTTCTGGTGGCCGATGTGGGCAGCATAGCGGGCGGCTGGTGCTCTTCGGCCCTACTGGCCCGCGGGCGTAGCCTGAACTTTGCCCGGACTGCCACCCTGCTCGGGTGTGCCCTGGGCGCGCTGCCGTTGGCTTTCACCACTTTCATGCCCACCGCCTGGGCCGCAGTGGCCCTTGTTGCGCTGGCTGCGGCGGCCTATCAAGGCTGGTCAGCCAATATTTTCACTATAGTTTCGGATTTGTACCCAAAAACTGCCACCGCATCTATGGCGGGCTTGGCCGGAATGTCCGGGGCCGTTGGCGGAACGCTGACCTCCGCAGTGATTGGCCGGGTATTGCAAGACACCGGCGATTACAGTTTGCTTTTTGGGCTGGCCAGTGTTCTTTTTCTGGCGGCTTGGGGTTTGTTCAAGCTAATACTACCCAAGTTGGAGGAAGTGAAATTGGGCAGTTGAGGGGCCTCATTCCAATACCCCGGATCCACCACAAAAACGAAGTCGCTGCCCAAACGGTAAAAGTGCACCCAATTGCCCGAGCTAGGCAAGTTTCATCTGCCCGCCTGCGGTTTCAGTCTTTTTCGGCAATAACCGAGATCTCGATCCGGGCATTGCGGGGGAGCGCGGCCACTTGCACGGTCGTGCGGGCTGGTGGATTGACTTTGAAATATTGGCCATAGATGCCATTCATGGCATTAAAATCGCGCAAATCAGTCAAATAAACTGTTACGGTCATCACGTCGGCCAGCGTCATCCCGGCGGCGGTCACCACCGCTTTCACATTTTCCAATACTTGGCGGGTCTCGGTTTCAATCGACTGGTTGACCAAGTTGCCCGATTGGGGATCAAGGGCGATCTGCCCGGCCACGTACAGGACATCATCCTTGATCACCGCTTGGCTGTAGGGGCCCACCGGTTGGGGGGCTTGGCTGGTCACAATTACTTTTTTGGCATCAACGCTGGGCATTGTTTGGCTGGTGGACTTGCCCGAGCCACACGCGGTCCCCACGAAGAAGCCAGCCACAAGGGCCAGCCGGGATAAAGGGTGCATTTTCATGATCCAAAACTTGATTTATGAAAGCATTTTTATAATTTGGCAATCGACCGGTTAATGTTACTTTGGCCAATCAACCGCCTTGGTAATTATTTTTTATCCATCAACTAACAAGAAAGTTCGCGACGAACGATCGTCCGGTTTCCCCAATCCAAAAAGTTGAATAAACCTGTAATTTATTGATTTCCAGCAAACAAAATGCTAATGTCTAATGATGAAACACCCGGCCAACTGTGTAGTTGGCCGGGTGTTGTGCGCTGAAATACCTGCAATGTACTTTCCCTAACCAGCCACCGTGTTCAGTTGGGGATGCAACCAGCAGTGGCCATCTGCCCACTAATAGACTTTTTCCAGACTGGGTTGCAAACTGAGGACATAATCATCGTGACCAAATTTCTTCAACATATTGTAGTGAGATACCAAGGCCGAACCAAAAGTCTCGTTCTCGATGTAGGGCAAGTCGAATTCCTCAGCGGTTTGCTTCACTATCTCGGAAAGGGCAACGTAATGGATGTGGCAAATCTTGGGAAACAAATGGTGCTCAACCTGCAGATTAAGTCCACCGCACAAAAAGTTGACAATTGGGTTTTTCCGGGCGAAATTGGCCGTAGTGCGCAGTTGGTGAGCCGCCCAAGCATCTTCGATGTTGCCTTCGTCGTTGGGCAAGGGGAACGCCGTACCTTCCACCACGTGGGCCAGTTGGAACACGAGGCCCAACACTATTCCCTCGGCCATGTGCATGGCCACAAAACCGATGATGAACTGCCACCAAGCGATGTTGAGAAAAACCAAGGGCAGCACAATGAACACGGTGTAATAAACCGCTTTGAAAAAAAACAAGTTAAAAACTTCTTTGGCCGGACGATTGGAATTATCGTAATGCCCAATTTTATCTTTAAAAAATTTGACGTAATCTTTACGAAACACCCACGAAAGGGAAGCCAAACCATACAGGGCAAAAGCATAAAAATGTTGAAAGCGGTGGATGGGCTTCAATTCGTCGGTGGGTGAAAGGCGAACCAGGCCCGGCGCCACTTCAATGTCTTCGTCGTGACCGGGGATGTTGGTGTAAGTATGGTGAACCACGTTGTGCGTGATGCTCCACACGTAAGCATTGGCCCCGATAACATTAAACACCAGTGAAAAAATTTGGTTGACCACCGGATTGTCCGACAACGAACCGTGGATGGCATCGTGGGTGACATTGAAACCGATAAAGGCCAAGAACATCCCCAGCCCAATGGCCAGGCCGAGCATTTGCCACGGGGTGAACAAATTGGACATGAGCAACCCATAAAACAGCATCATCCCGCCCAGAAAAAATGCGATCTTGAACCACATCAGGCCATTGGCATTTTTTGACAATTGATGATCGGTAAAATAGGCATCTACCCGTTTGCGGAGCGTAGGGAAAAAACGGGCTGAGGATGCTTGGGGATCAATGAAACGGAGTTTTTGTGACATAAGAAACAGCTATGGTGACCAATAGAGTGAAATGAGAAGCAGCAATGGTTTGCGCAAAGTAATGTCGTATCTTCAAATGAACAAAAGGTAAGCCCAATTGTTCCCAAAATTGCGTGAATAGGTATGACGTTCAATTGAACAGCCTATTTTCTGCACTTAATTGGGTTCAACGATCTGGTTTGACGCAGTTCTTCGTATATTGAGGCAAAAAATTCAGGATCAGTTGACCGCTTCCCAGCTTTTTTACCTGCCCACCTTGGCCGCTTGCGTGCCAAATGACACCTTGAATTTATCCGAAGAGGAATCGCGCCACTGTATCAAGGTGATGCGCATGGGCAAGGGCGATGCGATTTTTTTTACCGATGGCCGGGGCAGGATGGCTGAAGCCCTGATCCAGCAGGCCGATTTTCGGCGTTGCACTGTCCAGATCATGGCATTGACCCAGCGGGCCAGCCCCCGCCCCTACCATTTTCATCTGGCCATTGCCCCCACTAAAAATGCTGAGCGGATGGAATGGTTGGTGGAGAAATGTGTCGAAATTGGCATCGATTCCCTCACCTTTTTGCAAACCGAAAATACCGAGCGCGACCATTTTAACCTCGGGCGAATGGAGAAAAAAGCCGTAGCAGCCCTGAAACAATCGTTGCAATCTTGGCTGCCCACCCTGAACGGGCCGATAGAACTGACTAAATTCTTGGCCAGCCTACCTGACCTTGCGCAAGTGCCCACTGCTCAGCGTTTCATTGCCTACGCGGACTTGGACAACCCCCGAACGCTGTTTGGCAATTTATCTGCCGGCGGCGAAGTGTGCGTGCTCGTGGGCCCGGAGGGCGATTTTTCGCCGCAGGAACTAAACTTGGCCCTAGCAGCGGGTTTTGAGAAAGTAAGCTTGGGGCCCACCCGCCTCCGCACCGAAACTGCTGGCTTGGTCGCTGGCCATACCGTAGCCCTGCGCAACGAAATCGGCTAAATTTGGGGTTTGGCCCAAGGCAGTATGCGATATTAGGATACGCTAGAAGCAAGTAGGGCCATAAAGTTGGCCAAGCCCAAATGGACTTGGCCAACTTTACGCATCGATAGCACTTGTTAGACCACCAAAGAATCAGCTTCGTGGTTCCCCACCCGAAAGCGGTTATGATTCCCCGTTCAGCCAATGGATATAGGTTTGCAGGTCTTTGTCGCCCCGCCCCGAACAGCAGACCACCACCACTTCTTCGGGCCGGGCCGCTAGTTTCTCCAAATAAGCAAAAGCGTGGGCCGTTTCAATGGCCGGGATAATGCCCTCCATCCGGCTACACCGCAGACCGGCCTGCATGGCTTCATCGTCGGTAATGGCGTGGAACTCCGCCCGTTGAGTTTCGTGCAGGTGCGCGTGGAGCGGCCCAATGCCCGGATAGTCCAGCCCGGCCGAGATAGAATACGGCTCAGTCACTTGGCCATCTTCGGTCTGCATCAGCAGCGATCGGCTGCCGTGCAAAACCCCCGGCTTGCCGAGCACCGTGGTTGCGGCGGAATGTCCCGAGTTTACGCCCTTGCCCGCCGCCTCCAAGCCGATCAATTTAACTTCGGGGCGGTGCAGGAAATGGTAGAACGCACCCGCTGCGTTGCTGCCCCCACCCACACAAGCCAACACATAATCGGGGTGATCCCGGCCCGTTTTGAGCAGAAGTTGCTGTTGGATTTCTTGGCTGATCACCGATTGGAACCGGGCCACCATGTCGGGGTAAGGGTGCGGTCCCACCACCGATCCTATTATGTAGTGGGTGTCGTGAGGGTTGTTGATCCAATCGCGGATGGCCTCATTGGTGGCATCTTTGAGCGTGCGGCTGCCGCTCAGCGCCGGGCGAATTTCCGCGCCCAGCATCCGCATGCGCTCCACATTGGGGCTTTGGCGGGCAATGTCCACCTCGCCCATGTACACCACGCAGGGCAGGCCCATGAGTGCGCACACGGTGGCAGTGGCCACGCCGTGTTGGCCCGCGCCGGTTTCGGCAATGATCCGCCGTTTGCCCAGCCGTTTGGCGACCAAAATCTGCCCAATCGTATTGTTGATTTTATGGGCACCTGTATGGCACAGATCTTCCCGTTTCAAATACACATTGGTCTGATAGCGTTCTGAAAGCCGTTTGGCCAAAAAAAGTGGTGTTGGGCGGCCCGCATAATCGCGCAGCAGTGCTTGAAATTCTTCTTGGAAAGAAGCCGACTGGATAATGCCCAAGTATTGACTTTCCAGTTCTTCTACGTTGGGATAGAGCATTTCAGGGATGAAAGCCCCGCCAAATTGGCCATAATACCCTTTTTGGTTGACTGTATATTGCATGTTGCTGAAGATGAAAGGCTGCGAATTTCGACCAAAAAACGGGAATCTCCAAACACTTTCAGTTTTATAAGGTACCAGTCGGCCGAGCCAAAAAATAATAATGGAAGATCGAACTTTTCGTTACAAGCGTGGGTTAATGCACCATCACCCAAATTTCAATATGCTTTTGGATCGCGCCTCTTGTTCTGTACCAACCACCGCCCCCGGGCAGCGTGGCGTGCATTGCCACTTGCGAGATTAAGCTATTTCCATTCCCTTGGAAGCTCTCCGCTTTTGGCCCCTGCCACAAGCGGTTTTTTTATGCCCGCCCGGCAGATTCCTTCTATTTCTTGGTATTTTTATTTCCAATCACCAATGGGCAAAAAACTAAACAATTCTGAATTAAGGGCCATCGGGATCAGTGCGCCAATCTTACTGGAACAAGCCGGCAAAATCGGCAAAAAACTAATGGGCAAAGGGATGGGCAAATTGGCCCTCATTGCCGAATACCGGGCCTTGCTGGCCCAGCCAAGTGCCTATTTGGCCCACCCCGATTTTGGCAAATTGGCCGCCTTGGTGCAAGCCCAGCAAGGCCAAGCATCAGCCGGCCAAACAATGGGTACTTTTGCGCTGCGGCCCGAACCGTTGTCCTTCCCAGTTTACGGCCCAGCCTACATTCAGGCAACAGCCCTCCAGCAAATGAACACCGCCATGAAACTACCGGTAGCGGTGGCGGGTGCGCTCCTGCCCGATGCCCATCATGGCTACGGCCTGCCCATCGGGGGGGTGCTGGCCACTCAGGCCAATATCGTGATCCCCTACGCGGTGGGCGTGGACATCGCCTGCCGGATGTGCCTCTCGGTTTTTGATGTGCCCGGCGATTATTTGGGCCGCCACATTGCCCCGCTCAAGCAAGCATTGCTGGATAACACGGTGTTTGGCCTTGACAAGGGATTTGACAAGCCAATGGCCGATGAGGTGTTTGACCGGGCCGAGTGGAACGCCACCCCGCTGATCAAGGGCTTGCGGCGCAAGGCCGAGGCCCAGATCGGGACTTCAGGCACCGGCAACCATTTTGTGGAATGGGGATGGCTGGAAATTGGCCAGCCCTGTGCCGAACTGCCCCTGCCGCCCGGCAAATACCTGGCCCTGCTCTCCCATTCAGGTTCACGGGGGTTTGGGGCCACCATCGCCAATCATTACTCTAAGCTGGCTATGGAAAAAGTGAAACTGCCCAAAGAAGCCCAACACTTGGCCTGGTTGGATCTTGCTGCCGCCGAGGGGCAAGAATATTGGCTCAGCATGAATTTGGCCGGGGAATATGCCTCAGCCAACCACCACCAAATTCACCGGCGACTCGCCAAGGCGTTGGGCCAGAAACCCGCATTCATGATTGAGAACCACCACAATTTTGCGTGGGCCGAAACCTTGGCCGACGGCACGCCCGTGATTGTCCACCGCAAGGGCGCGACCCCGGCCGGGGCAGGTGTACTGGGCATTATTCCGGGATCGTCGGCCCAGCCCGGCTTCGTGGTGCGCGGGCGGGGCGAAGCGGCCTCGCTCCAGTCGGCTTCGCACGGGGCGGGGCGGCTCATGTCGCGGAGCCAAGCCAAGAACAGTATCGACAAAAAAGCTGTCCAGGAACTGTTGGCCCGAAAAGGGGTAACGCTCATCGGTGGCGATCTGGATGAAGCCCCGATGGTCTACAAAGATATTTTCAAGGTGCTCGAAAGTCAGTCGGCCCTAGTGGATATCTTGGCCAAGTTCACACCAAAAATTGTCCGAATGGCCGATCCAGACAAGTTTGGCCGACGGGAAGATTAGGTTGGTTCATTGGTCTAGCTTAACCATTACAAACATGACCGAAAGGCCCAGCTTGCACACGACAAGCTAGGCCTTTCGGTTGGTGGATTTGATGAAATCAAACGGCAAATGATCAAGTGGTTTTTTGTAATAAAGGCAAATCAATGTTTCCATCTGATCCAGTTTACCCTGCCTTATCATTACCTCCGCAAATCCTTAATTTCGCTAAACCTAGGGATGGCCAATGCAATCTCGGGTCTTTTTCTTACCTTGGCGAAGCAGAACCGAAATATTGTCAATAGGATCTTGAAACCATCAATTTATCAATCCCTTCCTTTACCTAAGTAGTTGAAAATGGAAAACCGCAGAAATTTTTTGAAGAAAAGTGTTTTGAGTGCCGCCGCGTTGGCTTTTTTGCCCGATACTTTGAGGGCTGCCAAAATCAAGAAACAAGGCGTGCAACTTTACACCGTCCGCAATGCCATGAGCAAAGATCCCGTGGGCACATTGGCCAAGGTAGCCCAGATCGGTTACAAAGAAGTGGAATTGGCCGGCTACAATGAAGGCAAATTTTATGGCAAAACCCCGGCCGAATTCAATAAACTGCTGGCCGACAACGGATTGAAAGCCATCAGTGGGCACACGGGCACGGCGGGATTGGGCGACAAGTTGCCGCAAATGCTGGATGCCTGTGCCGCCATTGGCCAGAAATACGTGGTGTGCGCCTACACTGGGGCCCAAGAGCGCAAGAATTTGGACGATTTCAAAAAACTGGCCGATCTTTTCAACAAAGCTGGCGAAACCAGTAAGCAATCGGGCATCCAGTTGGGCTATCACAACCATGACTTTGAATTTGAGAAGGTAGAAGGCCAAATGTTGTTTGACTACCTGCTCCAAAATGTGCCCGCCGACCTGCTCACCCTCGAGATGGATCTGTTTTGGGTTGTAAAAGCTGGCGTGGACCCACTGGCCTATTTCCAGAAATACCCCAATCGCTTTGGCCTCTGGCACGTCAAGGACATGGAAAAAAGCGAAAAAAAGGAGTTTACCGAAGTGGGGCAAGGCAGTATTGATTTCAAAAAAATATTCCAGCAAGCCCAATTGGCGGGCATGAAACATTTTTTTGTCGAGCAGGACGTATGCAAGCGCGAACCACTCGAAAGCATCAAGATGAGCTTTGACTACTTGAAAACCATGAAATATTAGGCCTTGATCAGCCAAAAGCGTGATACCAATTGAGACAGCACTGGGCCGAGCCAAAAGTTTTTTTCAAAAAAACGACGGTATCAGACAAAGATGCCAAATGGGGGAATGAGGTAGCGCAAACAAAAAACAACACAGTCCACCGCCCAACTTGGCGGTATGTTTTGGCGCGGGGTTTGTATCGCCCTCAATATAAATGTGCTTTGCCCAGTCAGTGATATTGGGTCGGGCCCTCAAACAAAATAATTTGGCGTTTAGCCCGCGACGGGGCAAGACCAAGTAATTCCTTACTGTAGAACGTGTTACTTGAACCCTCCTTACTATGTACGGATTAGTCAATCAGGCCATCGAGCAAATGGTCTTGTCGCAGCACAGCGCGACTGTGTGGCAAACAATAAAGCAAAAAGCCGGGATCGATGTGCCTTTTTTTGTCAATATGCACAGCTATCCCGATCATGTCACCTATGATCTGGTCAAGGCCGGCGGCGAAGTATTGAACCTCGCACCGGAGCAAATTTTGGAGGCATTTGGGGAATATTGGGTGCTGTTTACGGCTGAAAAAGGTTACGGTGATATGTTGGCCATGGCCGGGGACACGCTGCCGATTTTCTTGCAAAACCTCGATATGTTGCACAATGTGGTGGGCAACATCATGCCCAATTTGGCCACCCCAATGTTTTCCTGCACCGATATTGGCCCAACTTCCCTAGTATTGCACTATCACAGTCACAGGCTTGGACTGGCCCCAATGGTCATTGGCTTGGTAAAGGGCTTGGGCAAGCGTTTTGCCACCCCGTGCCAAGTAAACCAGTTAACTAGTAAAGAAAAAGGTAGCAATAATGATAGTTTTTTGGTTAATTGGTAATTTATCTACATGAAGGAACCCTTATTAGCCTCAGCGGCCTTTCTAGATCTGGTTTTTCCCTTCTATTTTGGCTTTGATGAAACACTTTGTTTGGTTGGGATAGGGCCATCCCTGCGCAAAATATGCCCTGACTTGACGCTTGGTGATCCTCTGAACCAGCATTTTAGGCTATTGCGGCCACCGATCGCGGCCCTCAGTGCTGAAACATTGAAAGGCAATCTCAAACAAGTGTTTTTGTTTAAGATCGAGGCGATGACCATCGAACTCAAAGGCCAAATCGTTTATTTGCCCACTGAGGGCTTCTTCTTCCTAGGATCACCGGCTGTAAAAAAAGTAAGCGAATTGATCCGGGCCAAAATCACCCTCAATGATTTTGCTTTGCATGACAATACGACTGAATCGCTGTTGATGATGCAGCTTTATCAACAACAAATGGACCTGCAATTGGCTGAGAAAAATCGTGAACTGGAATTTCAGCAACATGAAGTAGCAAGTCAAAATGAAGAGCTCCTCCAGCAAAAGGAAGAGATCGAGGCCATCAACGACGGGTTGGAGCATACGGTCGCGATCCGTACTGAAGAACTGAGCAAGATCATCGAGGAGCTATCGGCCCAAAATCAGAACCTAGAACAATTCTCTTACATTATCTCACACAACTTGCGATCACCATTGGCCCAAATCTTGGGCTTGTTGTCGATCTTCGACCGCCAGGAACCCGGTAATCTGTTTAACGAAAAGGTGCTCCAACACCTTGACAAATCAGCTGACAATCTAAACATGGTCATTACTGATCTGTCGGCCATCCTTGCTGTCCAAAGAAATTGGGACAAAGCGAAAGAAATCATTCAATTGAAGCACATCATTGGGGCCGTCCTTGATTCCCTACAAGTGGAAATCGAGCAATCTCAGGCCAGAATAAGCTTTGAGCTTGGCAATACCGAGGTCATCTGTACCATTAGGGCCTATTTGCACAGCATCCTGTTCAACCTGATCGGCAATGCGCTCAAATACCGCTCGCCCGATCGTGCCCCCCGAATCCGAGTGACCGCCACAACCGATGAAGCATTCGTGGTTATTTCGGTCGCGGACAATGGCTTGGGAATTGATTTGACCAAATTTGCCCCAGACCAGTTTTTTGGCCTTTACAAGCGGCTGCACCTGCACATCGAGGGGAAAGGGCTGGGGCTGTACTTGGTCAAGACACAGGTGGAAACACTCAATGGTAAGATAGAAGTGGCAAGTCAGCCAGACCAAAGCACCGTTTTTACGGTTTATTTGCCCAAATAATAGCGTAAAGCCGCGTTTAACACCACCTCCGATCCATTACTTTTTCAGCAGGCTAGGTTTTTCTGTTCCCAAAATCAAGGTCGGTTTTGCCCAACCATCTTGTGAACCTGCACTTAACCGCCCGATTGATCAAAGCGGGTATCTTTTTAAAAATTTCTTGTAGATCGGCTGCAGGTTGATCATAAAGTATTCTGCTTCTTGAAAACCCCTGATTCTGCCCAGCGGCTTGCCATCAGGCCCAAAAAAGAGGATGAACGGATAATCCCGGATTTTGTGCTGGGCCGCAAATGCTTCGCCCTCCCCTTTTTCGGCATCGATCTGCTGGATCAAAAAGTTTTGGGCCAAAAATTCGCGCACCGCTGGATCGGGGAAAGTTTCGCGCTTCATCAACTTGCAATAGCTGCACCAGTCGGTGGAGACAAAGACAAGGTACGGCTTTTTTTCTTGGGCTGCTTGGGCTGCCAACTGGCCCAAAGTGCCCTGGGCAAACCCCATCGGGGCGGGCGACTGGGCACGCAGCCCAAAACCAGACAGGATCAGAAGGAGCAAAATGCAAAACAGTCGCATACAAGTTGGTGGTTTGGTAAGTTGTGATTAACATTAAGGCATTGCCTACATAAATCAATTACGCACATTCCACACCAATTTTGGAACCATGCCCGATCAAGCACAACATTTAGTGGTAAGCAGCCAGCAGGGGGTCAAAACCATCACCTTCAATTTGGCTGCCAAAAAGAACCCCATTACCCCGGAGATGCTCGATGGGCTGGCCGCCGCCCTGGCTGAGAGCCGGCACGACGGCACCCGCGTGATCCTGCTCACCGGAGCGGGCAGTGATTTCAGTGCGGGGGCCGATCTGTCCACCACCGACACCAATCCCCAGACCAATGACGTGACCCAGTACCTGCGGGAGAAAGCCAACCCTGTGGTGATGGCCATGCGCCAGACCGACCTACCCATCATTGCCAAAGTGCGGGGCGTGTGCGTGGGCATTGCATTTAATATCGCCTTGGCCTGTGACATGATTTTTGCCGACGAATCAGCTAAATTTAGTCAAATTTTTGTCAAAATCGGGCTTTCGTCCGACGGCGGAGGCGGCTACTTTATGCCCCGGTTGGTCGGCTACCAAAAAGCCTTTGAACTGATGGTCACCGGGGCCATGATCGCGGCTGAAGAAGGGCACCAAATTGGCTTCGTCAACCATGTTGTGGCCAATGAGGCATTGGATGCCACGGTTCAAAAAATGGCGGAACGACTGGCAAATGGGCCGTTCATTGCCACTCAACAGACCAAAGCCAACTTGCGGGTGGGAATGGCAGGCAGCTTGGCCGATACCCTGGAAGCGGAAGCTGTCAACCAGATGAAAAATTTCCGCTCGGCCGATGCCCAAGAAGGCGTGACAGCTTTTCTGGAAAAACGCAAACCAAATTTCAAGGGCCACTGACCAATGTGCCCTAGGTATTTTTCCACATTTTATACGGATTGCGGATCAGGTTGGCGTTGTAGTAGCGCTCATTGCCGGTCACTTCGCTGCCCACCCAATCGGGCATGGGGACTTCTTGGTCTTCGGTTTGCAGCTCCACTTCGGCAATGATCAAGCCCAGGTTCTCGCCCGCAAACTCATCTACTTCCCATAACAAACCCTCGTACTTGACAAAATGGCGGGTTTTCTCGATCAGAGGTGCTTCGCATAGATGGTGCAACATGTAAAGCGCATCTTCAACGGGCACTGGATACTCAAATTCGGCCCGCGATATATACTGGGCCCCACCTTTTACGGTAATAAATGCTTTTTCGCCAGCAACGCGCACGCGCACGTTCTTCTCGCGTTCATTGCACAAATAGCCCTGGATATAAAGACTGCTGTCCGCGTTCTTTTTCCAACTAAGGTTCTTGACCAAAAATTTCCTTTCTATTTCAACGGGCATGGTGTAGTTGTCGATTAGGGTTGTTGTTTAACTTGGTTCCAATGCAAATTTAGGGATCAATGCCGATTTAACAAATTTAACCGTGTCAAAAGATTGTGAGCACTTGCGTTGCGGATCTCAAAAGAGTCCACCCTCTTCGGCCACTTCGATCCCGCTGCGGTACTTGCGCTTACGGATCAACTTGCCATCTTGGTCAAAAAATCGCCAAACTCCATCTTGCTTGTCATTGCGGTAGTTGCCCCGTGCTTTCACCCGGCCATTGGGATGGTACTCAATGTACCGGCCGTGCCGAAATCCATCGCGCACGCTGACTTCGAGCTTTTTCTTGCCATTGGGGTAAAACTCTTCTTTCTTCTCGGCCAACAGATCATCAATGGCTACGTCGGCCGGTGCTTCATCCTCGGGATCAGCGGCCAAGTCTGCTGTGTCGAGCTCCACAAACGCTGGGCGCACGACCACCGGCGCCGAGCCAACGGCCATACTATCAAACTGGCAGGCCATCTTGGTGTCAAAAACATTGTCCCTGCCGTTGAATTGAAAACCGATTTGGGAGAAGCAGACGATGTACTTGCGGTTTTGCTGGATCTCGGCCCAAGTGGTAGGGCCCACTAAGCCCCGCAGCGTATTTTGCATTATTGGCGTTTGCACGTACATGAAAATATTGGAGGAGGAGTTGAACTGTCGGAAAAAGGTGCGGAAAGCCGGCAGTTCACCCAAAGTCATCCCAGCCATGTAGTCATCGATAAAACCTTTGAGCGTTTGGGGATGGTTACTGAACACCACATAATCATCGATGACAGTAAAGTAGGGTTTGTCCAGCTTGGCAAACAACTTGCCAAGCAAAATGCGAAAAAAACCATTGATGGACAAATAGTTGATGGTGTAACCCTTGTAGTCGATCTCCACAAATTTGGCCGGTGTTTTTCGCCGGATCTGTTCGCTGATGAAGTTCAGGTTCTTTTTGGCCTTGTCCAAATCCCTCACTTTGAACACCACGGCCATTTCGTCGTCGCGGGCCAGCCCCAGTGGCTGAGATTGGACCAGCGTCACCTCCTCGCCGATCCAACTTACAAAATTTTCTTTGATGTTGATGTTTAGCAACTTTTCGATTTGCTTGAGGTTCTTTTGGTAGCTGGCCCAACTTGCTGCGTCTTTACTATAAATTTTTTCGGCATTACTAAAAAAGGTAGGAAAGTCACTGAAAGCCAAGCTCATATAATAGGCCGTGCGCTGCGGCAATACCTTCTGCACCGTTAAGCTGCCCCTCCCCGCCAGCAAGGCTGATTTAAAATAGGATTCGGTCGAATCGTTCACGCTAGTTTGCCCGTACATAAGCAGGAGGTCTTCATCGTTGATCTCAAACGCCAATCCACTGTAAGCCAGATCGGTGGCCAGCATCTGCACAAAAGCGTTGGGTTGGGGCATATAAGCCTTGGCATAGTCGTCGGCCTGCTGATACTGAACGAACAATTTGAACAGCCCACTATTGCTCACTTGGCTGCTCACCTCTCTGAAATAGGGATCGTCGGCAATGAATGGGCGGTCTTTTTGGTCAATGGCCGCATCGATCAAGCTGCGCTGATAGGAACAAAGCAACAGGTTTTCGACAATGGCCCAATAAATGGTTTCACTCGTTTTTTTATCATACAACTGGCTGATTTGGTAGGTCTTATATTCCGAACGCGAAATAGAATATTGGCCCAGCGGGATCTGGGTCAAGATGCTTTCCAAAAAGCGCAGCTGTCCACCTTGGCCCAGATCGACCACAAAAAGAAAGTCATAGTCGTTCAACTTCACCATGTGGGCCGAAGCCAATACCGTCCGCGAGCCAAGCAGATCAAACAGTTGCTGGTTTTTCTTAATCAAGGCGTTCAGACTTTCGGCATTGCCGGTAAGTTGGGCAAAATAGGGCTGCCGCCGCATGTATTGCCATACTTGGCTCTGATTGACGGTTTGCCAAGTCTGGAGCGGCTCGTCGGTCTCCACGATGTAAATGGCATCTTTGGGCACTGCCTGAATGGGGCGAAAATAGCCCGATTGCGGCAAGGTAAAGTAGAACAACGCGGCCAAACTTGCCGCCGTCAGAAAAAGAAAAGTGAACAGCCTTTTCATGGCAGTAGAGAATATTGTAGAACTTGATTGGCTCAAGTTATTGTTTATCAGACAAATAAACTAGGGGATACTTGCTGACTTTGCCCACTATAACAGAGGGAAAAAGCAACAAATATCCCCAAAAAACCTTTTTCAAACAAACTGGGCAACGGCGATCGAAGCCCGGTGGCCAGTCATTATACTTTGGTTTTACCGGGCACGGCCACTGGATAAAATCCATTGCTGTCCGGCAATAACTTGGGCATGGCATCCCAGGCCAGAACCGACGGCATTAAGTCGATCTGCGAATTGAGAGCCTCGTCCCAAGTCACGAGTTGACCAGAATAAGTGGCCATCCGGCCCATGATGGCCGTCATGGTGCTTTTGGCGCCCATTTCAGCATCTTGGAACTTGAACTCCCCCTTGCTGACGGCTTCGAAAAGTTCGTCGTGCTCTTGTTGGTAGGGATTGGGCTCGTTATCGGCCTTGCGGTATTTCCACAATTGCTTGCCTTTCAGGTCGGTAAGGGCAAATTCGTTGGGCCCGCCCACGGTGGTGTGCACACGCCCCTTGGTTCCGATCAATGTCTCGGAAACCCGGCTCATTGTGCCGGGGATATGGCGGCATTGGCTGTTGAGCACGGCGCCGTCGGCGTATTCAAACTCGACATAATGATGGTCAAAAATCTCCCCATATTGCTTACCGGAGCGCACTTGCCGCCCACCCATGCCCTGTGCCCGCACCGGGTAACCTTGCTTGGCCCAGTTGAACACGTCGATGTTGTGGATGTGCTGTTCGTTAATGTGGTCGCCGCACAGCCAGTTGAAATAATACCAGTTGCGCATTTGGTATTCCATTTCGGTCCAATTGGGATTGCGGTTTTTCACCCAAACCCCGTCGTTGTTCCAATAGACTTGACCGGCCACTACCTCGCCGATTTCGCCGCCGTGAACCCGCTTCATGGTTTCGCGGTAGCTATTTTCGTAGTGCCGTTGGAGGCCCACCACCACATTGAGCTTTTTTTGTTTGGCCACTTCGGCCATGGCCAGCACCTTACGGATACCGGGTGCATCGGTGGCCACGGGTTTTTCCATGAACACGTGTTTGCCCGCATTCACTGCTTCTTCAAAATGTTGGGGCCGGAAACCGGGCGGCGTGGCCAAAATGACTACATCGGCCAAGGCAATGGCTTTTTTATAGGCATCAAAGCCGACAAATTGGCGTTCTTTGGGAACGTCCACTTTTTTGCTCACGTCCACAGCCGCCCCAGACCAATCTTTGTATTGCTTGGCCGTCAGGTTTTTGTAGGACTCGTCGATCTGATCCTGGAAAGCATCGGCCATAGCGACCAACTTTACCTTATACTTGGTGGCCAAGGCTTGGACTGCTGCCCCGGTGCCGCGCCCCCCGCACCCGACCAAGGCAACTTTGATGGTGTCATCGGCCCCGCCAGCAAAGGCGGAGGGCATTCCTGCCGCCATCAAACCACCGGCTGCCAAAGCTGAGGCTTTGACAAAATCCCGCCGGGATACAGAATTTCCATTTGGTACTTGATTCTTGTCCTTTTTCATATTTGTAAACTATAATTTAAGAGTACGATTGTCGAATCTCAAGTCCAAATATACAGTTTTTAGCGGATTGGCTCATCCAAGTCTAGCCAAAAAAAATCAATATTGGAACCAAGTTTGCCCCCCCACGTTTGTATGGTTTTAGACATAGGACAGGGCTCAATATTCACAAATGCATTTATTATCCAGAATAGCCATCTTTCTTGTAAAATTTTATCAAGCGGCACTTTCACCACTCTTGCCATCGGCTTGCCGATACACCCCCACTTGCTCCGAGTACATGATCGGGGCTATTGCCAAATATGGCCCTTTCAAGGGCACTTGGCTCGGGATCAAGCGGGTGGGCCGTTGCCACCCGTGGGGCAAAAGTGGTTATGATCCAGTGAAATAAATTATCTTTGCGCTTTTTGTACACACAACACCCCAAGATAAAGTGGTGCAATGCGGTTTTTTCCAGAATTTTTAAAAAAACCACCAGCCTTCGTAAACAACATTTACGGAAATCAGTTATAAACTTTGACTCCATTTTTTAGCCTTAGGTACGTTGAGAGCACGCATTATTTTTAGGTTGCGAAACAAAGGTTCGGTTTTGCCCTTTCATCATCAACACCTCCTCACTGCCCTGATCCAAGATTACACCAGTGATTTTGTGAAATCAAATGGCAAACATGAAGTGTATTACAATTTTTCTGGCATAAAGGGCCAAACCAAAGTTTCGCGCCAAGGGTTAAATTATTTCTCGAGCAAAGTCACCTTAGTGCTGTCCAGCCCCCACAAATATTTTATTGACTTTTTTCTTCGTAACCTGTTTTCGCAGCAACTCATTGAGGTGGGCAGTCTCATCCTTGCCCCAGAGTCGGTCGAAGTGGAGCAGTCCCCTAAGTTTGATGAAGAGCTCAAATACCTGAGCATTTCGCCGATCGTACTGTCAATCGAGAGTGAAGTGTCGCAGAGCAAAGATTTTATCCTACCAGATTCAGATATTTTTTCCGACTTGCTTTATGATTCAACGATGGGCCGCATGGAGCGCTCAGGTATGTACTCCCCCGAGGACATCGCCGCTTTTTATCAGTTTCAGATCATTCCCGACGCAGCCTACATCCAAAAAATAAGTGTCGAGGCCAAAAAGTATGCTCGCATCTACAACGTGTTTGAGCATACCGAAAAGAAAGAGGTGCGTGGCTACACGATCCCGTTTGCGTTGTATGCCCACCCGCGTGTGCAACAATTCATCTTTGAATGCGGCATTGGCGAGGCCACCCACCATGGCTACGGGATGGTGGATTTGGCCCATGCCGATCCCACCGCCCGGGCAGTGCAATACGATCTGACCGCTCTCAACATCAAAGCGGTGGTCAGCTCTTTCAAATAATCCAGCTATCAACTATAAGCCTTGACACCGTTCCTACTGCGAGCGGTATTTTTTGCCATCTGCCCCCTTTTTTTTACCGCCTTTATTGCGTTTGGCATCTTTTGACCGGTATTTGGCCTGCATCTCAACCACTTCTTTTTCGGTCATGTAAGTGGGGCAAGTAGCTTTGGCGCAGCCGGCAAGCAGTCCGGTTGCCACTAGGAGGATGACAAGTATGTGTTTGCGCATTGGTTTGTATTGCTTTAATTAGTTGTCAGAAAAAATTGTGCAGGTTTAGGTTCAAAAGACCTTAAATTTGTAGAAAAGCTGCTAAATATTTTGAAAGGTAACCATTCTTTGTTGAATCGCCCGTGGTTTGGTTGGCTTCGCGACATATCGATCCGCACCAAGCTGCTGATGATCGCCCTGACTACTAGCTTGATTTCGCTTTTCCTTGGGTTTGCGGCACTTTACGTTTACGATTTTTCCAATAAAAGCAAAGAATTGGAAGTTGCAATTGGCAGCATTGCCCACCAAATCAGCGTCAACTGTGCCGATAACATTCGCTTTGGGGCCTTTCGCTCGGTAGAGACCAATCTTGCCAAACTACTTTCCGCCCGCGATAAGATCACATCAGCCTATATTTTTGATGCCAAGGGCAAGGTGATCGCCACTTACAAAAAAGACCCGAAGGATCGGAGCGATGCGCCGCCCTATTTGGCATCCGAGAAAGTCTTCTTTGATCTGTTCCAAAACCGCTTTGCCATGTACCGCAATATTGTGACCCCCGAAAAAGCCGGGGTTCCCATTGCCACCCTTTATTTGGCCTCATCGCTCGATGAGATCTATGCCCGGGCGATCAATTACCTCAAAGTTTTTGGGGCCATCTTTTTTGTGTCCTTGATCATCATACTCTGGCTCACCTATTCCTTGCAAGATTATATTGCTGCTCCCATTATTACTTTGACCAACATGGCAAAGTCGGTTTCCAGTAACCCCAGCCTCCTGCTAAGCCCGTTGGACGAAGACCGCAAAGATGAACTGGGGCAATTGCTGTATAGTTTTGTTGAGATGGTGGGCACGCTCCAACAACAACAAGAAGCATTGGTTTTGGCCAAGGAACAAGCCGAACAATCATCGCGGGCCAAGGAACAGTTCTTGGCCAACATGAGCCACGAGATCCGCACCCCCATGAATGCCGTGCTGGGCATGACTGATTTCCTGCTCGACTCCTCCCTCACCCTGGTGCAAAAGCAATACTTGGATGTGATCAAAAGTTCGGCAGATCACTTGCTGGTGATCATCAACGATATTTTGGATTTGACCAAAATTGAGTCGGGTAAACTTTCCATTGAGGAAAGAGTTATTAACCTGCCTTTAATTGTCCAAAATATTATTATTTCCAACAAGCAAAAAGCGGAGAAAAAGGGACTGAAAATTATCGTAGATTTTGCCAAAGAGGTGCCAGCCAGCTTCATTGGCGATCCGGTGCGCCTCAACCAGTTGCTGCTCAACCTGTTTTCCAATGCCATCAAGTTTACCGAAATCGGCGAGATAATCATCGGGGCCAAGCTCCTGCACCGTGACAGCGACAAAGTGCAATTGGAGTTTTTTGTCAAAGATACCGGCATTGGTATTCCAGCCGACAAGCTGGGCATCGTGTTCTCCACCTTTATGCAAGCCACCAACGATACTACGCGCAAATATGGCGGCACGGGATTGGGCCTGTCCATTTGCAAACAACTGGTAGAACTGCAAGGGGGCACGATTGGGGTGGAAAGCAAAGTTGGCGTGGGCAGCTATTTTTGGTTCCGGCTCACCTACCGTTGGCCACCTGAAACTGGGGCCAAGCCCCTCACCCGTGAAATCCCCAAGCAGATCATTGTGGCTAATGAACCACCCAGCGCCCCCACTAAAGGTAGGATCCTATTGGTGGAAGACAATGACTTTAACCGGATGCTGGTGGTCGGGCTGCTCAAAAAGTGGGATTTAGGGGTAGAAATTGCCGAGAATGGCCGAATTGCACTGCAAAAATTGCAAGAAAGCGACTTTGATGTCATTCTGATGGACTTACAAATGCCCGAGATGGATGGCTATCAGGCCACCCGCATTATCCGCGAAGAATTTAGTGAACCCAAGAGATCGACCGCTATCATTGCCATGACTGCCTCGGCCCTGCGTGGCGATGTGGAAAAGTGCCTGGCCATCGGGATGGATGATTTTGTCGCCAAGCCTTTTGACAAAAAAATATTGCACGAAAAACTACTTTCGCGGATCCGGCAGCAAAACCGCGAAGACTAACCCAAGCATTGGGCTATAAATTGGCCCGCAACTGGCGCAAGAGCGCCGACATGTCTTTGGGATACGGCGCTTCAACAGTGAGCGATTGGCCCGCCAAGTCGCTAAAAGTGAGCGAAAACGCGTGGAGTGCCACCCGGCCAATGAGTGGTTGCTCATCGGTCCCCTTTTTAAGCTTAAAGTCCCGCTTCAATTGTGACAAGTACAAGTTGTGCCCGCCGTATTGCAAATCGCTGATAATGGGGGCTTTGAGGCACGACAAGTGAATGCGGATCTGGTGCATCCGCCCGGTCAGGGGCCAGCACTCCACTAAGGTGTGCCGCCTAAAAACTTCTTTGGTAATAAATATCGTTTCGGCTTCTTTGCCTTCTTCGCGGTCAATGCGCACCGTACCATTGGTCAAGGGCAAAATGGGCAAATAGACACTCACCCCTTCAAATTCGTGGATGCCCTCGGTCACGGCATGGTAACGTTTTTTCACTTCCCGGTGCTCAAACTGCATCGCCAAATTACGGTATGCTTCCGGGTTTTTGGCAATGGCCAAGATGCCCGAAGTTTCTTTGTCCAACCGGTGGCACACTTGGGCATCTTCCCAGTATTGCTTGGCCAGCCGGAGGATGCCCAGCGCTGGAGAATTGCGCTCGTCCAGCGTGGAAATGTGGGAGGGTTTGTTGATCAGGATATAGTCGCGATCCTCATGGACTATCAATTGGGCAAAATCAATTTTCATTCGTCAGGGTATTGAAGGCGCAAAACTACGCCTTTCGCGAGCCAAAGGCAATGTTTGGCCCCGAATGAGCAAAAAAGGCGAAAACACTGCCCAAGTCGGATCAACCATCCAATTTGGGCAATGTGGGGTCAGATAGCCAGATTGACCAATCGCTCCACGTTTAAAGTGGTTTAAGGGCTTTGGCAATTTAGTAAATTGACGTCCAACACTTTATACCATTTGTTATTTCGGTGCGATAGCACTTGTTAATAGGGAGTTGGCAAGGTGGCCGTGGGGCAACTTACTTGTGCCAAACCTTGGAGAGTTACTAAAGGTAATAATTTTGGCGAGTTAAATAATTGATAATTAAGTGATTATGAAACTGCTTGATCAAGAATAGTAAACAGCAGAAAAACAACTAGCTTATAATCAACAAGTTATTGTTTTGGTGCTAAAGCCCTGCTCACCCATCCAATTGTGCAAGCTCGCCCTTTTTGTTTTAGTTTTGCTGTTCAAAATCACTGCCCACAGTTCAACCACCAACCCCATGCCCAACTTCCTCGGTGTGATTCCGGCCCGCTATGCTTCTAGCCGTTTTCCGGCCAAAATGTTGGCTCCCATTGCGGGCAAGTCCATGATCAGGCGCGTGTATGAGCAATGTGCGCAGGCCAAGTGCTTGGCCCATTTGGTGGTCGCGACCGACCATCCCGCTATCGAGGCTGAGGTACACTCGTTTGGTGGCCAAGTGGTGCGCACCCGGCCCGACCACCCCAGCGGCACCGACCGCTGCCACGAAGCTTGGCAATTGGTGGAAGGCGAATTTTCGCACATTATCAACATCCAGGGCGACGAGCCGTTCATCCAGCCCAGCCAGATTGACCTGCTGGCCGCCAGCCTAACCGATGAGCGTACCGAACTGGCCACGCTCATGATCCGGGCCACCGAACTGGCCCACCTAACCGATCCGGGCGAAGTAAAAATCACTTTTAATATCCTGCACGAAGCCCTGTATTTTAGCCGGCAACCCATCCCCTATTTGCGCAACGTGCCACTGGAGCAATGGATGGATCACCACGTATTTTACCGACATGTGGGTATTTATGCCTATCGGGCTGATATTTTGACCAAAATCACCCAATTGGCCCCTTCGGTTTTGGAGGAATGCGAAAAGCTGGAACAACTGCGTTGGTTGGAAAACGGCTTTAAAATCCGGCTGGTGGAAACCGATCAGGACAGTTTTTGTGTAGAATCGCCCGAAGATGTGGCCAAAGCCGAAGCATTTCTGGCTGCCATGCACCGATAACAATCGGGCAATACATTTCTCCTGCCGGGAATCACTGGGCCCACCCAACTTCAAACTTGGGTTTTGGTTCCATTTACCAACCCTTGACCCCAAGGATCCATTCATTTGATAACTTCAAAATTAATTGCCGCCATAAAGGTTAGCTTGACAACCTTCTAATTTTTTCAAGTCTTTTTTTAAAAACTTACAGCAAACCCCCGT